>Ga0315915_1004811_pt1 | contig 16967 bp, 7 predicted proteins | sample MpolbnodulesMG_FD_207738 | JGI IMG/M metagenome (GOLD analysis project Ga0315915, IMG submission 207738) | Medicago polymorpha root nodule microbial communities from Los Angeles, California, United States - branched nodules | ecosystem: Host-associated > Plants > Roots > Nodule | place: USA...
TGTGTAGTTAAGCTTCGTTAAAAAATCAAAATCAGAAGAACATCTAAACATGAAACAAAATAAAAAAAATTAAGTGAAAGAGAGGTGAAATTTACCTAACGGTGTCGTTTGGATTTGTCACTTCTCTGTTATGAGAAAGGGGAAAACAAATGGTTCATGCAAAAAAATGATTGTTGTGATTCTTTCAATGAAATAGCTTTTCAAATTGACTGATTAAGTGATTATACAAATTGGGGGTAGTTTGATAGCATCAAATTTATGTCCAGGAAGTAGAACTAAAGTCTAAAAAAGACTCAAACTTGTACTAAACAAATAAAAAGATGTAACATACATTTTTTTTATTTAAGTGGTGGTTGGTATTAGACTTATTTTTTTTGTTGAGCACCTTGTACTCCTCCAAAGTCGGCCTTGCCTCCAATTACACCATTTGTATTCACTTTTTTTTTTGGTATAGTAAATTGATCTTGCATCATGCGCAATTCCATTTTATATTATTAGATCAATAAATATCTTCCTTCCTATTTCATTTAGTTTAAAACTAGAGTTAATTAATCTAACGTTAAAAATGATTTTGTGTGTGATGCAAAGTATAGATTTGTTACAAACATTTGTACGTTAATATCATAACATGTTTTTGCTGTGAAAAAAATCACATAAATATGATGAGTCTGGGAACGTGACAATTAAAGAACAGAATTGAAAACATATACATACATGAGAAATTAGTAAAAAAGGGAAAAGTAAGGAACCAATTCAGAGTTCCCATCAAAGGGACCACAAATGTTGGAGTTTCACCCCACTCACGAATCACGAGTCACAAAAACGTCACACATTTCCTCAGCTTCTGAACAAGGCGTAAATTTTGTCAAAAAAATAAGTGCAGTAAATAACAAAAAAGTTGAGTTGACGTTAATTTAGACGTGAAAGCTAACGGATGAATATCGGTTTAGCAATCATTGTTTTTCTTTCACACCTTGCTTTGCTTCCTCCCACTTCCATTTCCTATCTATCCTCCACACAAACAAGAATCTATCTTCCACCAAGGTAATCTAACAAGTTTCTTTTTTGATTCTCATTATATATATATATATATATAGTTGTAACTTGTGGATATGAGTGGTTTGGTTAAACTTTTAAAAAACCAACAACTAGATCCATTTGAGTTGTTCTAAGAGAGATCAAGGGCTAGCTAGGGTTTTACTCATACCATTATATGCTCAAGCTTAACAACTTGTTTTTGTTTTCTTCATTGTTACCGACATATGTATAACACAGGTTAATTGGTGCTAGACGATACCATAAAGCCGGTTGAAGAGGAGCCAAATCCTTAAAGCTCGAGTTTTCTTTGGTCTTTATTACAGGAGAATCGAGGTAGAAAATTTGAAATTAGTTTGGAGAAAGAAAGAAAAAACACAAGTTAGCTTGGTTAATTTGTTGTTCTATTTGAATTACTAAAGTTTTACAGATGCATCTAATAATATGTTGATGCATGTATGGAAATTTTTTAATTGTTAATTATGATTAATATTAATATTTTGTGTTTTTTTTTTCAGTTTTGAAAGGCTTTGGGTATAGTAGTTGGAAATTTGGAATGAGGCCAGATCAATTGCATGTTGCACAACAAATTAGGAGAGACAAATTGAGGATCCAGAATCAAGAGTTTCCTAACAACAACATTGAACAATTGTTATCATTACACCAAACACCACAATCTGCAGGTTTCAATAACTTGGATCTTCTTCATCTCAGAAATGCCAACAACAACATGCTTGATGATCATGATCAAGAAGGTCTTTATTCATCTAGTCAAATGATAAATAGTTTTTCATCACCATCAAATCCTTTACACAGAAACCCTTTGGAATATTGTCATGAACTAGCTGAATCAAGTAACAATAGGGTAAATTATTATTATGAAAATCATGAAACCAATTCCAACTCTTTCTTGCCTAGTACTTCAGAAATGGCTTCTTTAATGAATCATCATGGTATTTGGGGAGGTGGGAATAGTCATAGCCCTACTGTACCTGTATTTCATGAAAATCAAGCAAATTTGTGGACAAATAGAGGTGTAACTGTTGTTGACAACAGCAACATGGGTTCTTTCTTTAGTGATTGTAACCCTCAAGGTTTATCCTTGTCACTTTCATCAACTTCATCTTCCAATTTTGAACAAGGTTCTTTAAATGCTGTGAAACCAACAACATTAATTTCTAGAGACAGTACTAGTAGTAGTAGTGGTTTCAGGAATGTTGGTCCACTTGGACCATTTACTGGCTATGCAACAATTTTGAAGAATTCAAGGTATTTAAAACCTTGTCAAGAGTTGTTAGAGGAATGTTGTTGCTTTATTAAATCCTTTGATGATAATAATAATAATAATGTTCCTAGATGGGTTTCTAGAGATGTTGTTGGTTGTTCTAGTTCTGGTGGTGTTGATGAGAAAGGTAGTAGTAATTCAGGTGGTTCATCTTCAATGTTGTATGGTTCAAAAGAGAAAGAGAATAGTGGTGATGGAGGAATTGGGAATAACTTTTGTCTTTCTTCTTCTTCTTCTTCTCGACCAGAGTGCCAAAAGAATAAGGCTCAATTACTGTACATGCACGATGAGGTTTGTTTTCTTCACTGTTCATGTAACCCTTGTAGTCTGTTTTATTTTATGTATGATTTTATTTACTTTTTTTTGTTCTTTTTGTATGTTATTGTCACTTAATTAATGTCTGTCAGGAACTTACTGTTATTTACTGTTTTAATTTAAAAAAGGTTAAATGCTTTGTTAATAGTATATGTAGCTGTCTTTTACTGTTGATTCAAGGGTCATTAAAATTAAATTTTAATTAAAAATAGATATATACAAGTTTAATAAAAAAGAACTAGGTTTTATGTTCAGAGAATTAGGAAAGACAAAATTGTATTATCATGTGGTATATTTTTTGAAGACATGGTTAATTTTGTAGCTTATGAATTTCTTAGATTGGTATGATATGGTTTATGATAAAAAATAAAAGAATTGTCTGATATGGGATTTCTTTCTATTCTTGGCAATGCTGTTTTTATTCTCCTTTGTTTGTATGGACAGTAGTAAAAAAAATGAAATTAATGATAAATTGTACCTAAAAAATATTAATTTAAAAAGTTTTAAGGTGTTGACTGCATCATTTCTAACAAAGTTTTATTTTTTAAGCAGTACCCGGCCGTATACCAGACACTTGTTAGCCTCTTCTTAAAAATTTAATAGACAAATGTTATTACTTTTAGTTTTTAAGTTGAAGAGGAGATCCCACATTCTATGCTTATCTTTACTCCTTAATTAACTACCCCTTCCTAACAATACAATTATTTATTGGTAACAAGTTCTTAATTTTTTTGATTTACTATTACAAATCTTGGTTTCTGATATATATATTCAGTTTATTTTTAGGTTTTGCGGGTAGGGTGGCTATAGCATGCCATTCTGTCCTATTAGGTTGTTCTTGCATTTTAGTTTGTGTTCAAAGTTTATCATAGAACTTCTGGTACTTATCATTTTCATTTGAAATTACACACTATTTTCTAATGAGAAATGTTAGAAATATTTTCTTTAATACACTATTTTATTGGGTGAAACTCATGCGAATCTCATCACTTTATATATGATCCATTTTCAAAGCGTAAGTTTCACTCAATAAAATAACAAGTCTTAAAAAGAAGGTTAGAAAGAGAATGTTGATAACACTCATCTACTTCTAATATCCCTAAATAGACCTTTGCTTATATTTCGTCACATAGGGGTATTTTTTATTCAAATGTAATTTATTGACATTCTTACTCTAATCCATTTACATTTACCTAGTTTTTTGGGATACAAAAGGTAAATTTACCAAATTAATTTAGAATATCATTAACAAGAATTTTATTTATAGGTTAAATAAAAATGTTTTCATTTTTTAATGTGTAATTTTGTCAAATCAAACAGTAATTTATAAGTGAAGACCCAATTCAATCTCTCAATTTTCTCCCCGCTCAAATGAGTCTCCTACGAAATTCAAACTTAAACCAGTCTTGACATTTTTATAATTAGTACAAAAATATCAGAGACTAATGCGAGTTTATTTTTTATATGTAATTTGGAATCATTGTTGATATATATACACACACATAGACATAGAGGTAAAAGGATTGATTGAAATGCTAGATTGATATCTTTCCTAATTTGTTTGATCTTTATTCTATTATCTGTCTGTGGGGTTGGATATAGAGGTAAAACAGCTTAGCTTTGATTTGACATTGTGGTTTTGGTTATTTGGAGTTTGAGGAACAAATTTTCTCAAATCATATGGTGTGTTGATTGTATTTAGGTTTGGTCTTGGATGTTGACCTGTGTGGGGTTGGACATAGAGTTAAAATTGCACCAACCATATGGTGCAATTTTTTCCCCCATTTTTCTAATTGTTTTGTTTATGGGTTGGAGAGTATTCCCATGTTTCACAACTGGTTTGTACATTTTCTTTTGCTTTCTAAGAAACATATAGACATCTTTCAATTGCAAAAGTTTTTTTTTTTCCTTTCTTTCACACTAGAGTTTAATGATATATGATGTTATTCATATGGGTGATGCAAATTAATCCACCTATGGACTGCGTACCGGTTTATATGCGTAGTACCGACATTTCAGAGTGATGTTGTACTCGGCGGTAACCAACACAACCCTGACACATGGATTACATTCAATCAAATATATTTTCTCAAATTATTATTGATATATACGTGTCAGTGTAGGTGTCGTGTGTAGTATCCCATGGCAGATTCTCCTATTACTTTCTGATCAATATTCCAAAGGAAATGCTTCCAAGTTCAAACTCTATTCTTAATGCATTAAAACAGATTAAGAAAATACCACTTTTCCTCGTACCATATTAGTTTTATTTTTTACTTAGTTTGATGGAGAAGAGTATTGGTTAACTAAGATGTTATAATTTTACTTGTGGTTATGGTTGTTAATTGTGGTTGTGGTCGCGGTTGCACGTACGATTCAAAACTTGATAATATGCAGTTGATGTGCTCGTTATCGCAGTTGTAATGTCGTTGCAGAAATCTTTAAAACCTTTATGCAGTTGTGCACCAAAGATGTTGCTGAGCTTGAATGGATGTAGTTTAAGGCAATGAAAAGAACAATGAAATGAATAAATTCAAACTTTCTTGCTGAAAAGTTATGCAAACAGTGATTCTGATCTTGTCCAGTTATTTATAAATCATGTTAATGGTCCAAAATCCAAACAAGACTGCTTTTTTGGAACCCTTCAACTGTGTCTATTCATTTTTCTAAAAGTACTTTGTTCAAAACTCTAAAAAAGTTTTTAGGGAATACCCTACCTGGTTGCATCAACTTACTCAAATTGGTATTATTACAGCTTTTACTTTATGTCATCTTGCTACTTCAGAACATATTTAATATTTTTACTTTAATATAATAATTGTGGTTGTTATAATAGTATAAAATTCTCATCATGTTTTGTAAGTTGATACAACTCAATAATTATGAAATATTGTAGTGATTGTTATTGATGGGCAATAGTGTTGCTTACAGTGCATGGTTTCAATTACTTTAAATTTTTTACATTATTACATAACTTTCCTTGTTGGTAGGTTAAAGAACTTTCTTATTTACCTCGAGATGAATGGTATAAATGTATGATTAAATAGAAAAGAACACAAATCATAGGGAAGAGAAAAAAGTGAAAAACAGACAAATTAAATAAAATAATAATGTTTATAATGGAGTTGTTTCTATTCAAAAAGCTCAAATTACTTTTTGTACTAAACAGTAGATTATCTGATGCAATAGGAATACTACTTTTTGTCTTGATCAATTTCTTGGTTGTATTATTGTTAGCATTCTAAAATATGTAGCACCGACACTTCATACTGAAAATTTGTTCAGATCGATGTGTTATATGTAGTTGAAGATGTGTTAAAATTAGTTTAATATTGTTTATGGTCGTTAAACTTTAGTTGTAAAGAATTAGTTTCAAGTTGGTTATATTAGTTATCGTAGAATCACTTTATAAAGTGTATCAAGTGGTCATTGAAAATCATTTGAAAATCAAGTGAGTAACACCACATTGACACATGCGATTATATATTCAATCAGTATATTTATCAAATTATTACTAGTGTCAATGTCATGTCTAATGTCTGTGTGTCCATGCGATTATCATTCTACAATTGTTCAAAAAAAGTGTATTTATTTGTTTCAAATTGTATACTTAGAATATACTATATATAGTTAAAAAAAATGGTCTTGATAATTGTGTTGAATTGATATATAGGTTACAAGAAGGTACAAGCAATACCATCAACAAATGCAAATGGTGGTTTCATCATTTGAGTCAGTAGCTGGTCTAAGTTCAGCTACACCATACATTTCATTGGCTCTAAAGTCACTATCAAGACACTTCAGATGCCTTAAAAATGCTATCACAAATCAACTCAAACTTACATGTCAAGTATTAGGAGAGGACTTTTCAATACTACCAACAACCACAAGTAGTAGTAATAAATTTGACAGTAATAATAATATGACAAGGCTAAGGTACATGAATCATCATCATAGTTTACAAAAGAACAAATCTGGAGGGAATAGTAATGTAGACTTTGTTGAACCTCAACAACAGCATGTTTGGAGGCCCCAGAGAGGGTTACCTGAAAGATCAGTGGCAATTCTTAAAGCTTGGTTATTTGAGCATTTTCTTCATCCGTATGTTTTTCTGTCACTCTCTCACTTTATAAAGTTTTATATTATATAAGTATGTACGGATTAAATATATTTGGCATATATGCACTTCGTTTTTCTTAAAATAGGGATTAAAAGTGCATTTAAGCTAACATGTTTTCAATCTTTATAATTGTCTTGAGTTTTTTCTTTTTTTTTTTAACCCTATACCCACTTTTTAGTTCCTACAAATTACAAAAACTTTTAATCCTAGATGTAGTTTTGTAATTTGTAAAAATTGAAAAGTGGGTATAAGCATTAAGGGCAAAGAGCAATGAGTTAATTTTATAAGGACTAAAACGAGACTCATTCTATGATATACAGGTGAAATAAATCTTGTATCATATACAAGTTAATTTTTATCATTGGATCACTAAATGTTCAAGTTAGGTTTTATGATGAGACTAATTTACTTGGGCACATTATAAAAAACCCTAATACCATATTTAACTATATTGTATGAAAAAAGTATTATGAAGGAGGTCTAGAGTTTGATGCCTACTACTCACCAATTTTCCCTGCCCTAACAAATTATGCATGGACATTTGCCTAAAACAATATATCTTATGTTTTATGAACATAATAAAAAGATTTAAATTTGAATTTTGTTTTGCTGTTCAATTTCATTTTCAGGTACCCTACGGACACTGATAAACACATGTTAGCTACTCAAACAGGTCTATCAAGAAACCAGGTGGGGGTCTACTTCTTTTGAATTCATTATGTCTAATGTCTATACTCATTTTTATATTATTTCTCTTGATGGCTTCTAATTGTTCCTTGATTTTCAAATCAATAATTGTTCCTTGATTTTCAAATCAATAATTGCACTTTTGGATGGTCAAATATTTAATCTAACCCAAAATTTTTGAAATTTTCAAATCAATAATTGTTCCTTGATTTTGTTTCTTTTCATTTTCATTCTTGAATCAAAGTTTTTTTCTATTAATAATGCTAATACTCCGTACTACTTTGTTTTTATTGTCTCTTCACCCTCTTGTCAAAATTGTACCAACAAAAATGTATCATATGGGTTGTGAGAAAAATATATCAACCATAAATGAAAAAAAAGAAAAAAAGCAAATTAGACTAAATATTTAGCATATACTCATTTGAAGAGTATTAGTAGTCTAGGTTTGGGGGTTAATGATCCAATTATGTTAGAGCAACCCGGTGCACTAAAGCTCCCGTATACGCATGGTCCCCGGAAAGGGGTCCTACCATTTTTGGTGTATTGTATGTAGCCTTACCCTTTTTTTTAAACAAGAAGCTATTTCCAGGACTTGAACCCGTGACCTTTCAGTCACATGCAACAACTTTATCAGTTGCGGCAATGTTACCCCTTAATGATCAAATTATGTAACCAAATAAATTTATAAACCCTTGTAAACCCTTTTAGTCTAGACTACTATTTTCAGCAATTTGAATTATGGAAATCCATTAGCAGCTAAGCAATATAGATGAGTCCGATCTTGATTTGATGGTCCAAATTGCATTGCGATCCTTGCCCCTGCAAGTGATCTTAATCCTTCCTCCTAGGAATGTTTTTCGAGACTATATTATGTGTCATTTTGTTGAGGAAACTGTAAATTAGTTCCGACCTTTATATGAATTTTTACTGCTGGAATAACGATGTAATAACTGATAAATAATAGGTATCGAATTGGTTCATAAATGCTCGAGTCCGTGTGTGGAAACCAATGGTTGAAGAAATACACATGCTTGAATCAAAAGGCACAGCAGAAGCTCAGAATCAGAACAATGATAAAGATGAGGCATGCAGAGTTGGAACGCATGAAAAGCAATTTCAGTGTTTGGAAATGGGGTCATCTTCAGGCATTAACAATGTTGAAAAGGTTATTACAAATGAAGAGCAATGGATTAACAATATTCAAGAGAAGAGGTCTAAATTAGAAAGTGATCAGATTGCACCAAATATGGATTCAACAGTGATGGGTTTTATGCCGTATCAACGTGGATCCGTGTCGCTGACTTTGGGTCTGAGACACGGCGTTGAAAGTGTACAACAGCAGCAACAACAGTTGCAGCACGAGGTAGAGCTTAGACATCAATTTGGAGAGCACATGATCCATGATTTTGTGGGTTAATTTGGACATCAATCGGTTTGAGAGCAGTAATTAGCTATGTAGCACTGACACTATATATAGATGTGCATGTCTGACATGTCCAAGTCCAAAAGCGACATGAAACTTATACATGTAGTTACATTTAATCATTCTATCTTCTAAATTATTATTGATATCAATGTTTCAATGTCGCGTCCGGTCTTCATATATGTGTCAAGCTTCATAGCTAAATACCAATGTGTTTCGAGGGCTTTTCATTTCGGTTAAACTAGCGTCCCTGTATCCACGGTTGTGTAATTACAACTACAATTTGTTATTTAATTTTAATGTCATGTTGAGCACATATAAGAAAGAGATATGGTGTGAGATTATATATTTTTCAATGTGATGGAACCATTTTCTCTTCACCATCTAACGTTGAAGGTCCAAAGGGTGATATATGTGGAACGACCTTTCAGAATCTAGCTATTTATGTTATGTATAAATTGTTTGATTTATGTTCATTGATCCCATGTTCCTGATAACAAAAGAACAACAAGATCAGCAAACAAAATGCACATTTAGGTGCTTAAAAAAACAACAATTCTTCTGTTAGCATACCTAAAACCGACGCATGTTAACTGCCGTTGGAAGTCAGTTGCAGTTAACTTCCACTGATACCCAGCGGCAGTTGACTCGCACTTGCGGAAATTCGCGTTGGAAATGAGTAAAAATGTAAGGAAAAAGAGCAATTTTCATACCATTAACATCAAGGATCGGTTTCCCATACCAACCATTAATGAACTTCACATAACCACTATTTTTTCCAAACTAGATTTACGATCTACCACCATATTTTGGTAGCTCCTAAAGATGCATTCAAAGCATCCTTTCACACGGTTGATCGAAATTTTAAATTCTGGGTGATGCCATTTGGACTTCCTAATGAACCTCAAACATTTCAAGCCAACATGAATGAGATTCTTGGTCCTTATCTTCAAACATTTGTATTAGTCTTCATTGATGATAAACTTATTCTTAGTCCCACTATTCATGCTTATTTTCCGGCTCTACCGCCACAGGAACTCTTGATGGTACGGTCACTAATCGTCAGAACATGCTTCACATCATCAAATAAAATATGGAGAGGACACAATTGTGTATGCGTTCCCAAACAAATTCTCACATGCAAGATCATTCATTTCAAGTAGGTGATTGGGGTGGTATGACATTAGCTTATCTCTATTATTACTTGTTTGAGGCTACTAAACCCAATATAATGTTGAGGGTTGATACATTACCCTATTGTAGGTAATTAATTGTAATTTATTTTTTTATTTATTTAATAGGTTTTCATATTTGTGTTTTTATATATGTGTTTGTTTTTCAGGTTTAGGCTATAGAGCATATCAAAGGAATATATATCCATATCTTGACCATCTATCTTATGCCTTCGACATGCCACACGCTTCACGGCTCATTCAACCCATATGGTGATCATCATCAGACGGGTCCCTTGATGATTTATTCTGGTACTCTAGATGGATTAAACGCGATCAAGGGAAGGTTCATTGCCACTTGCTAGTGTGAGTGAAGAGGCAGTACATGCATGTTTATAACATTTCGGGACATCCTAATACATGAGGATGATCGAGGTCTAGAGGTGGAGTCACCCTGACAATCCGTACCAGGTTACATGGCTTGGTTCTATGGGATATCTCACACCTAAATATTCCCCATGTTAAGGGAGAACAACCTGGACCGACATATGTGGAGGTATTGATTGAGGAGTAGTATGCGAGGGATACTCTGGACACATTGCAGATAATCAGGAGTGTTAGAACAATGGTGGTGGATCGGTTGGAAAATGGTACAACATTCGAAGAGCGACGTGCTTGTCTTATGCGGATTGTGGATGAGACATTGGTATGTGACTCAATATCTAGTTCCAAGGAGGAGGATGGGCTTCAAATGATTTTTGTTACATTTTGCTTTTCTTTTTTTTTTGGTTTGATATAAATGATGAATGTTGGTATGCAATTGCCTAAACAATTATTTGCACTTTCAATTGAATTAAGAAATGACGTTTTGATGATTTGTGTCTAATTTTATGAATGAATGAATTTATGTATGAATGCTTGAAAGAATGTATAAATGAATGAATGTAGGAATGAATGAATGGATGAATGTATGAAGTAGTGTCTAAAATGAAGTATTGTCCAAAACATATAAAACTGAATTTCTGACACTAGAATGCGTTTCTCTAAGACTCACACTTAACTGTCGTTTCTGAAGCGGTAATTAACTATTTATCCACAACGAACAGTAATTAATTGTCGTTAGAATATTTTAGATAGTTCGAGGTGCATGTGAGCAATGTGTTGGTGCCTAAAGAGCAATTTTCATAATATAGTTTATCCGCTTATGTTGGATTCTTTATTTGGTGTTTTAGACTTTGTCGTATTTTAATAAATATACCCTACATCTAATGGTTAAACCCTTATAATTTTTTCGAACGTCAATGCTACTTTGAAGTTATACTTCTTTCATCCCTAAAATAAAAGTTATATTCTTTCATTTCTCACGTAAACCTGACTTTTTTTTCTTTGAATTTATAGTTAAATAGAGTATTTACGATTTAGGTTTTTTTTTTTGTTGAAGAAGAAGACGATTTAGGCGTTTTAAATTGCCACTGTTAATAGGACTATTTACAATTTAGTTATTTATCAAAAATACTGCTATAAAAATTATTTTCTCTGTTCGAAATTAATTAACCTATTTTGTCATTTTCTATATATTAAAAAAAAATGCATAGATGAAATAAATGATAACCATTTTATTTAAGTACTCTTATCATGAATTATGATTCTGTATTTATCATTATCATAAATGAAAAGTAGAAGTTGTTGAATTTAAAAAAAATAAAATATGAAATGCTAACTTGTGCTCTTAAAGGCACATGTTAAGAATCTAAATATTAAAATGCAATCTCAAAATTTATGCTTTTAATATCTAAAAATTTCTAAAACTTATTTTTTCAATGTAAATTTATCTTTTTTTTTTACTTTTTCATAACATATAATATTGCATATAGGATAGAAAAGCGCTTCATTTGTTTTTACTTCCAACTCAACCTTACCCTAAAAGTAATGTAAACACGCACAATTGAAAAAAATAATTAATATTGTCATGAAAGTTAAAAATAAAAAATAGTTATTTTAAAACAATATGTTATTTTCGCAGATAGATGAATAATATATTTGGACCAAGAGATTGAGACAATACAATTTATCGTTTGACTTCCCTTAAAAAAAATTACCCTTTGACTTTTTCAAAATCTACACAGTAAATTTATACTTCCTCTTCTACCGTAATTCAGTTCCTTGGTAGGTTGTAGCATGTAGGTACATACACTCTACACATACGTTCTTGACAATGCAATGCACCATTGGTGGAAACCTCTTGGTAGGGCATTGGCATTGCACGTTCATGCTTGGATTTGGATATAACCATGGCTAAGATGTCAACGTACAAATATACACGGACATGAACAGTATTATATTGAAGGTTAAATATGTCTTTGTTCCTTTTAAATATACCAGCAGCATTCATTTTTTATCCCTTTAAAAAAATGGTCAAACTTTGATCCCTCAAAATATTTTGTTACCAATCTTAGTGTTTGTTTTTTAACAAAAGTTCATATAGCATGTTCCAAATGTTTTTTTTTCTTCTTTATGACACGTCATTGTTAAGACTTTAAAATATCATAAACTTAATTACTTAGCTATTCAATCTTTAATTTAACAACCTTTAAAAATAAATCTTTAGTTTAACATTTAAAAAGAGATTAAATATATGCGATAAATTTCAAGAGAACCCATCGACCACCTAAAGAGAGATTTCCTCTTTCACGCAGATAACTTATGGCAGAGCATAGGAACCAGACCCACCAAAACCCGATTAAACAGAGAAGCAATTTTGTTCTACGGGCGGGTCATAACAGGTGGGGGTGTTCACGATGCGGTTTGGTTCGAATTTGAGGTTAAAAGGCATTCGAACCACAAGATAAAAAAGCATGCGTTTTGGTTTAGTTGACTTTTAAAATAAAATCCGAACCAAACCAATGCGGTTTGGGTTGACCGCATGCTTTTTTATCTTGCGGTTCGAATGCCTTTAAATTTCATCCAACATTAGAATTTTATTTTCACCAAACAATATAAACGAAATTAAAAACTTGAACAAAAAGTAATTATATTATGTATGAAATGTAAAACACTATGATTTTATCTTTCTATAAAATTTCAAGTAGTACACAAATATATTTTTAAAATAAAAAACAAAGAAGAAACTTAACAAGAGAAAGAAAAAAATATATCAATTTTTAAAAGTTTCTATGAGTATTGGTTTATGGTAACATAGGTTCAATTCGAATTTTTTTTATGTTGCGGTTTGGTTCGGTTGGCAAAATAAAAAGCACAAACCGAACCAAACCATGCAGTTGAGTAAAAAAGTGATTTGAATACATCCAAACCAAATGTGGTTTTTAACGGTTTCGGTTTAAGTTGGTTCGGTTTGCGGTTTTGCTATTGGATTGGTTTGATTTTGAACACCTCTAATAGCAGGTGCTGCGGGTCAACATGTCAAGGCAATCGGGTTCACATGGTTTGAAACAGTCGGGCTCGTTCTTGAAAAAAGTTCACTCGCTCTAACCGAACCTGGTCGTATACTTAGATTAAAATAAGAAAATTAGTCTTTACTCAAAATTTCATCAACCCAATTGACTACCTCATAAAAATCCATTTCAAAGTCTCTCAAAACCCTATATCTAAATCTCATGCAGCTACCTAAGAATCCTACCTCAGATGAAGAATTAAACATAAAATTTAACACATCCACTCCTATCAAAAACAAGATAGAGGAAAGAGAATCACCTTGACTTAAATCCCTTTTGCATGTTAAACTCATTTGTTGAACTACCATTAACAAGAATCGACGTTGTAACTATATAAACAGACTGCATAATCCATTTACGCCAAAGAACTGGAAACTCATTTTACCCATCATCATGTTCAAATACTCTTACTCCACTGAGTTATAGACCTTCTCAAAATCAACTTAAACAACAACCCTTTCTTCATTTTTTGCACTTCATTGGCAATGAGAATCTCATCCAAAATTTCTATCCTCATAAAAAAGGCAAACTTGGTCTTAGAAAGAACACTACTAATAACTACATTTAACCTATTGGTCAAAATCTTAGCCAACACTTTATACATACACCAATAAGAGAACTAGGTCTAAAATAAAAAAACCTCTATTGATTCTCAAAATTTGGAACAAGAGCAATAAAAGTACAATTCGACCCCTTTACCAATTTCCCATTCTGATGTAATTCCACCAAAAATCTAAAAAAATCAGCTTTAATCCATAACTGAAACTCCTTGGTAAAGCCAAAGTTATTTCCATCTATACCTGGACTTTTGTTATTGTCCCAATCCCACATTGCCTTCTTAACCTCTTCCTCACTAAACGGTCTCACTTGATTATGTGGTGTCTTCATTATTTATTCAATGTATGTGGTATTAATCTTCATTGTTTGATTATGTTTGAACACCCCACCATATACCTAAAACAAACAGTAGAAAATTGAGAAAATTTCAGAGAAAAACTAAAATAAAAAATTACTAACACATGAATTCGTATACCAATCAACTCGAATGACAATTTTTTAGCTAAATTAGGGTTTTTGATTTCTCCAATTTTGCTATCTCTCTCTATCTAGACATTTAGCAAACCCCTTTTTTAAGGACCAACCATGGACCCTCTATAATTACCTGTTGTTGAAGGTCACTTGATATTTGCTTAAGTTTATATAAAAACAATATTGTTAAATGAGAAATTTACAATTTTGCCCATCAATATTTTGTTATTTTTCAAGAGAATCATGAGAACTTTTTCAACCATTCTTTTCATATTATATTGAAACTGTCTCACCATCTCACTCTTGGATTCAAGTGAAACTTCTTCCATCTTTGAACCAAACTCTCATATCCCCTCTTCCTTTTCATATCAAGATCGTGATTGGATTGTTTTGGTGAGGGATAATTTGAACTTAACAGATCTGTGTCAGGGAGTAAACTCACATTCGCAAAGGGATTTTATCAAAATTGGAATTTTATATATGTAAATGTCTACATATTTCATTTGAATGTATAATATATTCCATTTTTGAAACTTAGTTATGATAAGATGTCGTGAAAACTTCTGAATCTAGATCTTTAATTTGTTGCGATTGCCAACAATAACGAGGAACATATTATGAGTAGTAGTGAAAATACCTCACATGTATCATGTCTTCCTTTGTAATTTTATATTATATTTTCGGTTAATTTATGACATTTAGAATCTGGAGAGCCATTTGTAATGTAGTGTATGTATATATTTTGTTCGTGTTAGTGTTTGGAGTTTGGATTCACTATTGGAGGAATGAATGATATAGGGAGAATTGATTTTGAAATTTTAAATGCAAGTGATGTAATGACGTTTCATTTTCCAAATATTGTGGGTGCTTATACATTTTACAATTGGTATGCTCGAATGAATGTACTTTCTGCCCGTAAAAGCAAAGTAAGGAGAAACAAAAACAATGAAACTATACAACAAATATTTGTTTCCTACAAACAAGGTTTCAGAGGAAAAATGGTTGAGAACGATAAAATCTGTAAGCGTGAGGCAATGGCTGACACTAGGTGCGGATGTGATGCCAAATGTAGTGTGCACATTGATACTGGTAGTCAACATTGGTATCTATATGATTTTAACAATGACCATAATCTTAGCCTTGTCGATTATGAGTTTATTGGATTTCTACCAGGTCACAGAGGCATGGATGGCGATGACATTCTCCAAATGAAAAACTTTAGGAAGTCTGGTATTATAACTTCACAAGCTTATGAAACTTTTGCTAATCACTACGGGGGATACAAAAATGTGACATTTTTTATTCAAGACATGTACATTGAAGTTGAAAAGGATAGGCAAAGTACAGGTACTGATTCAAGAGCTGCTTTGGGATTTTTACGTTCTCTGAAGAATGATGATCCAACAATTTTTTTGAGGAATAAAGTTGATGAAGAAGGAATGCTTGAACATTTATTCTAGAGTGATGGTAGGAGCAAGTTGGATTATTTATTATTTGGTGATGTTTTGGATTTTGATGCAACATATAAGAAAAACAAGTATTTGTGCTCACTATTTGTATTTTCAAGGGTTAACCATCACAATCAAATAGTGGTATATGCTACAGCTGTAGTTTCCAATGAAGTTGAAGATACGTATGTGTGGTTGCTTGATCAATTTATGGAGGTAATGAAAGGTAAAATCCCATAATCTGTGATAACCGATGGAGACTTAGCAATGAAGAATGCAATTAGAAGAATTTTCCCTGATGTCGGCCATAGGTTGTGCACTTGGCACCTTACATAGAACACAACATCCAATGTCAAGAATACCAGATTCAAATATTTATTTCAAAAATGTATGTTGTGTGTAACAGCCCGTTTTTCGCTAGATTTATTTTGTTATTTATTTATATGTGTTTATATGTACTTATATGTGATTAATTGCCTCTGTGTGTATTTTGGGTTAGGATTAGTGGATTTCAGTGTTAGAAGGGTATTATAGTCATTTTAGACTCGGGGGTATTTTGGTCATTTTGTGAGCAAGGGTAAATTAGTAATTTCATGGTGAGAGTTATTTTTAGTGTTTCAAGTGAGAACCATTATTTTTACTAAGTTACTATTCGGTAGTGATAATTAGTTTTGAATCGGTAATTATTCGATAACTTTTAACCGTTAGTGGATAGAAACTTTGGGAGTTAGTTTATAAGTGTAGTGAGCCCATTAAGGCATTAAGAGGGTTAAGCCCAACTGTGTAGAGACTATATAAGCATTAGTCGAAAATAGGGTTACACAATCATTTTACAAATTTTGAGAAGAGGTAGAGAGAGAATGAGCAAGAGGAATAGGAGAGGGTTTGAAGAGAGAAGCTTGAGGGTCACACACAAAGAACGGTCAAAAGAGAAATATATAAGTATGACTTATATAAGGGGTGCGTTTAGTAAATAACGCTAATTAGTTAGCAGAATTACT
>Ga0315915_1004813_pt1 | contig 16962 bp, 14 predicted proteins | sample MpolbnodulesMG_FD_207738 | JGI IMG/M metagenome (GOLD analysis project Ga0315915, IMG submission 207738) | Medicago polymorpha root nodule microbial communities from Los Angeles, California, United States - branched nodules | ecosystem: Host-associated > Plants > Roots > Nodule | place: USA...
TACAAAATTGCTGCTTCTTCATTTGGTAAGTTTGACTTCACTCTTGCATTGAATAGACTTTAAACTAATGTATAATAAACTTTGCTGACTACTTGTTGATTGTGATATTATATAGGCCTTGGAAGGAAGGAGATGTTTAAGCTATCAAAGAATGCTGTTGAATTTATATTTGCAGATAATATGGTAAAGGAGGATTTAAGAAATATTTTTAGTTTAGCAGCAAAGAATCTGGAGCTGTAGGTAGAATGCCATACATGAGGATTGTGTGGATGTGTATTTAGGTCATTCAATGTTATGATGCTTACTGGGTATACAGTAAGGGACACAACTAACTGCTGGTATTTTAGTAGACAATGAGTTAACAAGGTTGTTTGGGGATGATACTAAAGAATAGATTGAAATTGGTTATTGATTAAAAGTTAGTTTATAAATCAGGCATTTAAGTAATTGTTCTAGGAGGTTTCAGTGGCTAGTGAAATTGGAATGGTCAAGTCAAGTCATTAGGCATTAGGTATGTGTTGATAAAGTGGCTGCTTATGCTATTAGCCAATTTTATGTTTGACCGCTTGAGATTGGGGGGGTATGAATTAGGCCATGTTAATGATATTATGCCCATGCAATACGGCAAAACACCTTATTCAAAAAAATACAGCAAAAGACTTTTTTCTTGGGGCTGGAAGAGTGAAATTAAGTAGGCCAAAGTCAGGGCCGTATCTGAGGCAGGGCGAGGAGGGCGACCGCCCTAGGCCTTAAAAAATAAGTTCAAAATTTGGGCCCCAAAATATAAAATTAAGGGCCCATTATGTAAAATAAGTATTAGAAAACGCTAAAACCATATACGTTTTAATTGAAAAAGGACATATGATGAAATTGAATGTCATATTTCCTAACGTAATAAAAACCATCATCTTCAAGAAAATTATTCACACTTATTCAATTTTTTATGTATATAATTATTAGTTAGGGTCCAAATTGTAGGTTCGCCCATAGGCCACTAGAATCTCATAAACGGCCTTGGCCAAAGTATGCATGCCTAGGAATAGAATTTCCATGTCTGTTGAGTTGTTTTCTTTTGATAGATATGTAAAGCTCTCTGTCTTTAATCACGACATCTTAGGAATAGTCTATTGCTCCTAGTATGAATTTGCCATGTAAATATGTAAAGATAAATAGAGTACAAAATATTAGAGTGCACAGTTCAATGAGGTTAAAATCCTTTAACAAAAAATTGTAACACAACATGAAATATCACAAGTCTTGAGTTTAATTTTAGGGTCTTGCTAACACTCTTTAAAGATTACAAATTAAGACATTATTATTCAAAAAATAAAGTATGTTGATTTTCAATGCATCAAATACGTAAGTTTTGATAAAAAAATTAGCGTTTAAAGTTCTCAAAGAGCATCTGAAAGACGGTCATTAACATTCCTTACTTTAGAACGCAACAGATCTCAAATAAAATCAAATAGAAAAAGTTTATTAAGGAAAAGTTAAACTTACCAAATCCAATATAAAATCCAGTCGGCCATCGATTAATCTTTTAAAAGTACATAAAAAAAAAAGTGGTTAGATGGGTGCTTCTGGTAAGTTGGAATTAAGTGGAAACGATCAGCCAACAAAATGACATTTATTAATAAAAAATGTCCTTCAAAAAAAAAAATGTATATGCAAATATATGTATATTATATTATATTATTAGCGTATAATGAGCATAAGAATCAATCTGTTTTAAATTTTTTTTGGTACAAATCTGATTTTAATTTTTTTTCATAAGAAAACTTATCTTAATTAATGACTTCTACTATAAAAATTTATTGGATGAGTTTAATTTATATACACTATTAATAAATTACAATCAATTATATATGTGACTCAATGTGTCACACAATATTAAATTACTTTTTTGAGGGAAGAAACCACCTCAGTAGCTTGCTGCTGGAATTCTTATGTGTTGCTCATGCGTTGCACTATTGCATGAGCTTGACGCACCAAAAAAAAAGAAGGTGTATACAAGCTTAAAATAAATTTTTATGTTTTTATCCAGGGCGTTTATGAGATTTTGGTGGTCTAGGGCGAACCTACAATTTGGGTCCTATCTAATAAATATATATAAACATCAAACTTGATAAAAAAATCTAAGCAAATTTTTTTAGCACCTAATAGACTCCTAGAAAAATTTGGGGCCCAAATTTCTTACTTATTTTTTGGGACCTAGGGCGGTCGTCCTCTTCGCCCTGCCTCAGATTAAAAATACCTCAAATTTTTTGATTCTGTTTTTACCACGGTTTTTCTTATAAAAGTAATTAAAATGAATTTGCTATCCTTAATATTTTTTAGTTTACAGATCTATTTTAAAATAAAAATAGAAGATTAAAACTAATTAAGTTGCTTAAAGTTATTTGAAAGAATTAAGTTGCTTAAAGTTAAGAAATCATATATGAACAAAGGATATATAAAAAAATAAATAAAAAAACAATATATAAGAAGATAAATTGTAGAGAAATGTAATTATTTTTATGGAAAAGAGATATTATGAGTCAGGATATTTGAGATAAATTTATTACATTAGCTAGTATTTTTAATTTCTTCGATTCGTTCTCTCAATTTCCTGTGCGTTCCAAACTGCAGAGAGAGAGAGCACGTTACCATTCTCTGCATGCTCCTTCATTCATTCGCAGATTCATTGATTCATCGACCTTCATTCAATACGCGCCATTAATTAACAATCAAATTCAATACAAAATCCGAAAACTCACTCGATGATAGCATAACTGATTCGATCGGAAATTGACAATGTCTTGGGGATTAGGTTGGAAGAGACCTTCAGAAATCTTCCACCTCACTCTCAGCTATGGCAACGACGATCCACCGGAGAGTCTCGCTCGAACATCAACCTCCTCTCGTTCTTCATCAGCCTCGTCTTCCTCCGCATCCTCTTCATCTTCCTCAATTGTCTCTCAAGATCAGGACCTCGGTTTTCGCATCGAGTTGGATTGGTCATCATCGGAAGATGAAGATCAGGTTGCTCTTAAGCTTCAATCGCAACTCATGGTGGCGTTACCGATGCCGCAGGATACTGTTGTAATTGAGCTGACGCCTCGTGAAGAGGATGAAGATGCGGTGGATTTGGTTATGAAGGTTGTTAAGAGAAGAGATCCACTTAGAGCTATTACCATGGCTAAGGCTGTTAATTCTGGTCAACAGACTGATGGCACTGGTGTTTTGACACGATTGTTGCGTTCTGATTTGGTTTCAACGGCGCCGGAAGTTGTTGATGCTGGAGTTCCCGGTAGTGGTGGTGGTCATCATTGGACGAGTCTTGCTGTGCTTAGTATTTGTGGCTGTGGCTTGTCGGTGAGCTTTATTTTCTCGTTATTCAATGCTAGTTCAAGTTTTGATGTGCATTTTATTGTTGCTTTGGTTGGTGTAGTTTCTTATGATATGATTTTATGCAATCTGTGTGATTTTAATTTTATTAGCATGTAGTTTACGAACGACCACAATAGATTTTACCTTTGCAACTCATGTGTATAATTTTGTAAATCTGATGGTTGTTGATTGATACGGCATATAGAGAGAAGACTATGGATTCTGTAGTAAGAAGAGTAGATAAGATGCATGGTAGTCAAATCACTAGAGGCATAGGAAGAGTTAGAAAAACTATAAGAGAAACTGTTATGTTAAGAATGATCTAGAGATTAATGAGCTAGATAGAAATATGGTATATGATAGAACATTATGGCGTCATTTGATCAATGTAGAGGCTTGGTTGTTGTTTGATGGCTGTTGATTGATATGCATAATTTCCAAAATTGAAGGAATTAGTCAGTCTTGTTTTGTTTATTCTCTGGTTTATTGCTAAGTAACATGAAATATTTGTGGTTTATTCTTATGTTTGCTTGCCTGTTATCTCCTCCTTGGTGCTTTTGAAGTGCATTGAATTTTATAATTTATGCGCGGATGTCAAATACGATTGAGTTGGACCAGGGATGTTTTAAACACTATATTTGTGTACAGGTATTTCCAGTAGAGCTTACACAATTGCCGCACATTGAAAAACTTTATCTAAATAACAACAAGCTGGCCGTTTTACCACCTGAGCTTGGTGAGCTAAGAAGCTTAAGAGTGCTTAGAGTTGACAACAACATGCTTGTCTCTGTACCTGGTAGGCTTCTCGTCAGGATTTCTACCATGCAAAGATAGTAGTAAATCAGTTGTTTTCATATGTGCCTTGTAGAAGTAGAAAGAGTTTCACATTCTCTAATAAGTGTGTGTTTGCAAGTTGTATTTTGGAGGGTTAAGCTTATATTTTAATATATTTGATATTTTAAAAAAATTGAAAAAACAATATAATACAATAGAATATCATATCATGTTGTTCTTTTAATTTTTTAAAAATATCAAATGTATATTAAAATATAGACTTAGTCCTCCAAAACCCTCCAAAAACCAACTCGCAAACCTACCCTAAGTGAACTGAGCAATGTTAGGTTAGTAATAGAAAGATTTTCACATCCTCCAACAGTAGTTCCTGAAAGTAATGAGCAATGTTAGGTTACATGAAGCTACCAACTGAAAACAAACATTGGTTGCATTGGGTAAGGGAAGTTCTGGGCCCTACTTAATGCAGCAATGCATTAAAAATGACCTTGTTGATTCCAGGCCCACATCCAATGCAATTTTTATTGAATCGGAAGACCATTTACAATGGAAACAATTTTACTTGACATTTCCTAAAGTAAGATAGAAACATGTGCGTATTACACAATATAGAATATAATGCTTCCATTAAATGAACCTGCTAACATGTAAACCTCTATGTAATATGTGTTTCACAATTTTAAAGGATTATATGAATTAAAAGTATGTATTATAATAAATTTTGGGTTCTACATGTATGCTTCAAATATAACATGTCGTATAATAAGCACAGTATATTGGATATTAGATGTAAAGAGTATAAGCCCTAAATGTCCCACTTGAATTATACCATTCATGCCTTTGCATGTTCATACATGGCTTCCATGCAACAAAAAAAAATTGTACAACTACTATCAGGATCCATATTGATGTATTTAGTTGCTCAAAGTGGGATAGTGCATCCCTAATATCAGCCCTATTTGCGCGCATGGTCATATAGATTGGTTTAGTTGGATGAAAAATTGAATGCATTAACCATGTTGATGTGCTCAAGGTGATAAGTTAGTTTGATAGCATCATACTCTCACCTATATTCATAAATGCGCAGCCAAATTTTTTATCCTTTTTGTGTGCTCAATGTGATAGTGTACTAAGATGTCATAGTCATGTAGATTTAATGCATGTGTAGTTAGCAAAAACCAAAATCATACATTTAAAGGTGGGTAACCCTTCGGCAAACCAATAATCATACATTCTACCTTGTTTTCGACCACCTGCACACAAATTGTAATTTAAATACCTTATATATATTAAAAAAAAATTATAATTACAAATGCAAATACCAGGTTCTCTAATTCTTTCGCAAGTGTGGAAGGACTTTTGAGTTTCTCCCACCCGTCCACCATTTTTATAAGGCTAAAAACAAACATGTCAGCTCTCATTTAGTTGGAATTATTTATTCAAACATGGTTTAGTTAAATGCAAGTTCTATGGTACATCCAATATATTTGAGTGTACCGGTATACTCATTTTTTAAATTAATAATTAAATGAGTAGTTTTTTTGAAGAAAAATATTTTTTTTTATCACTTATAATTATAATAACTAAATCTTATTCATCAAAAGTGTCAACGAACTAATTTCTTTTTTTTGAATTTTTATTACTCATAATTAAGAACATTGATTATTTTTTACGATAATATGTAAAAAAATTACAATAATTTTTATAAACAATGAAATGATGTATTTTATTTCCCTTTATAACTCTAATTAATAATTTTCATCACTCTCAATTCAATATATAGAATTACCTGTACGTGCGTGGTTGAGATGAGAGAATGTCATAGAAAACAATACCCGTCCTTTTTGTTCCTACGTCCAATCCCATAATGACGCCACCTCTTTCGATGGCATGCTTCAGCAGACCATAAAGATGCATATACTTCATCCTTCGTACCTATGCAAGACGATGCAAGATGAAGAGGTGAGGTGAGGTTATGGGTAGAATCATGCAAACGAAAAGCGGTTATAGTGAAACTCGACTTGTGTTGACGCGGAGAGTGAAAAGCGGTTATAGTGAAAAGCGGTTATGGGAAGAATCATGCAAACGACTTTCGGTTATGATTTTGAAAATATCCCTATTCCCTATTCAATTCGTGTTTAAACTTCTTTGTTGATGATGTTATAGGTCTGTGAAATACCTGAAGAGAATGCATTGACATCAAAAAGTGTAAACGGTGAATGTGAACCCTGAATTGTCAACAACGCTCTACAATGAAAGCAGGTGAGTAATGTTATGTTACTGGCATATGCTATTATGCTTGTTTTCTGATGCATTAAAATTGATTTGTTGATTTAATAAAAGATCAATTTGATTTGTTGTTCTGTCAATTTGATGCAGAGCCACATTTTTGATACAGAAACTTCTTTGAACAGTAACCCGTGTTCCTTGTACAATATGATGGCTGAATCATAGTTTAACACTGTATGTCTAGAGTTTATCAAAAAGAAAAAAAATCATTGTATGTGTAGAAAAGTTTGGGTGAGAAGAGAATGTAGGATATACTCCTATTGTTTACATTTGCAGCTGCATGGGGCAATCGCGCAACACCTGCGTTTGATAAAGCATCAATTTGCCAAAAAAAATGTAGATTCATGGGACCTGCATGCATAAATTTTGTACTGTGCTTATATTATTATCTTAGGAACTAGGGAGAAACATAACGTCCTTGAATTTTTTTGTTTCTACGTCTGTATGTCTTGATTGACGGTAAACAGACTTGTTATGTGATGTAATATAAATTTAAGAATTTTTCTTTTGAAATTGTACAAAGAATAACATGATATGTTTCGAGTGTATTGAGTTGAGGTTTGTTGTTTTGGTAGGATGGGTTGAATTAAGGAGGCATACTCCAAATTGCTCGACATATCGGAATGGAACTTTTGATAGGGTTTTCCCTATAACATACTAGTAGTTTGGTCTTCATATTTACAGTGATTCGATTAATTGATAATTGAGTATTCCATTCGTCCTTTTTATTACTTTTTCTCCTTGACATCAGCGTTAGATTTTGGAAAGAACTGACTGAGTCAGAATGTTTTACAAGTTTCAGTATTTGCTTGCCTCGTACCAACAGATTATTATCCTACTAACCAACCAAAATGAAAATCAACCTATTGTTTGCTAAACAGTTTTTTAAATTTACAGCTACAATATATTTTTCTCGACAAAGGCCTACAAAAAATTAGAGAAAAGTGAATTGAGGAATGCTGCACTTTCAAATTCGAACTTAGATGATTTACAGAGATAATGAACTTCCGGAAGCCATAAAAATATGAAGACCAAACTACTAGTATGTTATAGGGAAAATAAATGGAAACATCTAGAGCAAATGTAAAATAAACCTCCAATATTTTTCTTTTGCAACTTTGAATTTTAGTCTTGGTTTTAAGAAGGCTTAATTGCAGTTTTGGTCCCTCCTTTTGTTCAATTTTTGAATTTTGGTCCCCCCATTTTTAAATCCGCAATTTTGGTTCTTCAATTTTTCTAATTTTTGAAATTAAATCACAGATTTCAATTACAAGATTTGTCATAATAATTGGTACTCTTGATTTTGGTATACAAGTATGATAAATTGACATCATAACTATTGACACAAACTCAAAAGTATAATTAAATTGACACAAAAAAGGTCTCTCGATGGTATAACGGCAGCATAATTTTGGTATCCAAATATAATAAATTGACATATTAAAAGAGTGCTAAAATGAGGGTATAGCATTGACATAACTAGTGCTTTTACAGCATGATCCATAACAAAATAAATCATTGGATAAAAGTACTTATACGTCAAGCCTTCACAAACAAAAAAAAGTCGCAGTGCATATAACATTTTAGGGTTCGCGGTATCTATTTGTGAAAAAGAAAATCAACTTTCTAATTTTTTAAGTGTTTTTTTTATACTTATTTAATCAGATTTTAATTGAAATTTTCAATTAATTAATCAGTATAAAATTTAATTGCAAGTTTAATATGAGAGGGCTTTCATGTGTATTCTAATTTCAGTTCCACATCATTTAGAATTGTGATAGATCAACGTCAATTGAAATCTTGGATTCAATTTAAAAAATTAGAAAAATTGCGGATTTAAAAATGGGGGGACTAAAATCCAAAAGTTGAACAAAAAGAGGACCAAAACTGCAATTAAACCTAATAAATATGTATTAGTCACATAGGGACAAGGGAAGAAATAAACTAACAACGGGATATGGTAAACAAATGACAATGTACATGTTTATAAGCCTCAAAATTGGTCATCAACTCTATAATTTTATCTATATACTATCACGCAGAGACTCTCATTCTTTGTTTTTCGTTATTTTAATTTATTTTGTGAGATTGAGAACAAATTATTGTACGCCAGGGAGATGGCACACATACCCCACTCTTCGATAAGTGGCAAGGGCATATTGCAAGGCAACATTAACACCAGCACCCTCCCTAAATAATGATTCATACAACTGACAAATAAATTGTGACAGTTCCTCTTCATCATCATCCCAAAAAGAAGTGCAGTCCGCATTTTTCTCAGCATCACTATCTTCCCAGTCGCTTACCGGACTGGCAGGTATGTTTTCGTCGTCAGCTTCATCCTCTCCTATTTCAAACTTCCCATTTTCCATCACATTCAACTCATTGGTACCATCCAAGGTCGTCAACTGAGGCTCAGGGGGTTCATTTGAAGGACATATAACAGCTTTGGCACCGGAGTCCAGAAAGGCCTTGAGTAGAGCAAGGGTAGGTCCATACGTTCCTGTGCATATAATTATCCTGTCTCTCCAAGCTCCAACCTAGATTACACATTATATCAATAAAAGGATAAAAAGAAATGAGTTGGAGCATTTTCACATATATGACAGAGGATCTAAAGCTCCAAATGACTAGCAATTTATCTCCCTTTTACTTCCTACACCAGCAAAAATGCTGTTGTACTGAAGAACAGAGACAGCATACAACACAAACTCCGGTACATCATAAATTGAAAGCATAAAAAAGGAAAACATGGTTCTCAACGATATTAAGAAGCTATGTAAAGCAATTATTGTGATATGGCCATTCTTCTTCAAAACAAAGATTGTTCCAAGAAAAGTATGTGATAAGAAAACGATTTGACTAAAAAAAACAGACTATAATCGCCAAAATAATGGCAGTAGCTCATCCTTACAGGCCTACAATATCCACACAGTCCAGATGCTTTAAAAATCAGCCAATGCTATTGTCACAGAAATTATAATCCATAGAGTAGGATTGCTCAAAATTTTATGGAAAAAAAAGGACTGTGTTAGGTTCCCAATATATTCACCCATAGAAGGCCAGGGATAATCAAGGGACTAACATTCAATACCATAAACCTCAAGATCAGAATGATGAAATAGAACGATGTATAATATCCAATAAGAGTGCCCTAATAGTTTAAGTGAAGCTCCATCAAAATGTACATCCAGAGGGACTATTAGAAAATTAAAAGTGGGAGCAGAGCACATACCATCCATCGTACATCATCAGCTGATAACTGCATAGAAGGGACAGTCCTACGAAACATATACGAACCAATTTCTTGATTATCTTCCATTACCTACATAAGAGATATCCACCTCAAGCTTCTAAAATAATTTCAAAACCTTATAAGAAGCACAAAGGACATAAATATACCAGGGTTTGACGGCCTAGATATCGGTGAACAATGCCTCCAATTTGGAAATAAGGTTTAAAGGCGACTAAATCAGAAATAGTAGAAATATTGGCCAGGAGAGATGCACCCTTTCTGCGATGGCTCCTCATTGTTGACAGCAAACTGAATTTTACATTTTGTAGAAACTTCTCAGCAAGCTCTCCAGGTTCAGCCACCACAAATACATCATTGTGCCAACTAAATAAAAGGGCAGCATTATCAGCTTTCCATCCGTACGTCGAAAAATAACTTTACCACAAACGGGGATTCATAAAACATAGTAACAAGTACCTAATAATTAAGCCATCTGAGTCAGCTTGAAGAGCCAAATGGATAACACCCACTTGTGGGGAATTCAGCAATTTCTCATGCAATGTTTTGACAGGCAAAGAGAGCTGTCTAAGTCCTCGAGGAGACAATGGAGGTGATGCAACTGCTTTTCCCTGTTGACCATCTAAACTTAAAGGAGGGACCAGGTCAATTCGTCCAATTCTATGACCAATATCAGGACTGTTGAAAAGTGGACTTGAAGGGAAGCTTCCTGTAAACAGAGGTGACGCAAATGGAGTTGGGAATGTAGATGATGGCACTGTCTTTACAGTCCCAGACAAACCTTGCATGAGGGATAGTCGTATGCCATTACGAGCACAAAATGACTCAAGTGCCCGGGCATGGTGGATCGATCTTCCAGAATCTGGATTATGTGAAGCTTCAACAAGTAGAACATTACGCCTCCACCCTAAAGTGGGCCCATTTGCACCTGATAAACAGGATAAAAAAAATCTTAATATTTAAGGGGGGGATTAATGAAAGTGAAATTTTACATCATAGAAAATATATGATCCAGAATACCCTCAATTGACTCCTTTGTCTTGGGCAACTTAGTTTTCAGATTCTCGGACCACCTCTCCTCATGTTGGAAAGGAAGAAGCAATCTCTCGCAGGCATTTTCAAATGCCAGATGATTCTGTTGTATATATTCTTCAACTGCAGATTCCAGCTTTAGCCAGATAGTTGGATCTGTCTCATCAAGTTCCATATCGCAGTGTTCATCAACTGTGAGGCAAAACCCAAAGAACATGTACTGAGAATAAAGTTCTTCCGAAGAGTAGCAACTGTTTCATGACACTTCATTAAACAGAGAAAAAAAATGAAGTTGAAATTGAAAGAGAATAATAAATTTCTGAAAATTGATTCAAATGAATTGGATGAAGGCAAATGAAGGTTATTCCATTCAAAACGCAAGCAGGATACCTGGATTGAAACGAAAATAGTGCATCTCAGGAAGCATAGGTAGTAATGTACTTAAAGCTTCCTCCACCCTATCAACAGAGCATGCACTCTCAACCAACACTTGTCCAGTATCCATATACCGCCAACCACCTTTCCGTATCTACAGCAGTATAAATGTACAATAATAAATGTATCAATGACTAGTTTCTTAGAATAAAATTTAATAATCAAATTCTTTCTAACTTTCATGTCTAAGGAAGTGTAGAAGAAAATGGGACACTGGAATAACTACAAAAGTCCTCGATCTTCTTCTTTATTATTACAGATTTAAAACAAAGATTAGATACCTTAGTTGGAACAGAACCACATCCTATGGAAACCAGACAATCAATTTTTGTGTCAGGCCACAGAAGTTGTGCTTCTCTTATCGCAAAAATCGTAGGATTGTTTGCCACAATTGCTCCATCTTGCCAGCGGTTGACATCTTAAGGCCATTGCAAGGATGAAGAGATGCATGTCAAAAACAATACAGAAGAGGAAATAACAAATCTTAAAAACAGGCAACTTCATGCAAACAACAGCAGAGCCATTAGTACCATCAGAAAAATCATCAAGATAATATGGAGCAGCAGACGATGCTCTGATAGCCTGCCACACTTGATGCTTACAACTTCCAATGAATGCACTGCGCTTATAGCCAACTTGTGCATTCATAGGTGATGTTAACACGGCGATCCCTGCACTATCTGATGCTGTAAGAGCCACCTCTGGTGTTCCAGCAGGGTACTGCAATTGTGGATTGCAAAAGCAGAAAGGGTGAGCGGGCAAGAGAATTAAAGATTGTAAAGTGAGCGGGCAAGAGAATTAAAGATTGTAAATAAACAATATATCAGCAACCATGGACAAGTGTAATTGAGAAGTCAGTATAAACATCAACAAAAAATATTAGATTCACACCTGATAGTTGCGAAATATGAAAGGTTGCGCTGGCATCATGCTCACTAAGGTTGATACAACAAAAACTTTGGGCACATTTTTTACAGCAGAATCTATTAATAGATCCCCATCCTCATCAGTACACATTTCCTTCAATAGCCTCTCAAACTGATCTGCACTGTGCTGCAAGACAATAAGTCAAAATACTCCTTTTAGGGCATAGAAATACATAGATAAATAGATAATAGATATAGCTGTCCAAATAGCTAATAGCTGCAGATAAAAAGATACATTATGCACTTTTTTAATACCTATCTAGCTTGTGTAGCAGCTTCTAGTTGCGTTTATGTCATAGTTGAAATTTGTTATTAGTCAATTAGTTCCAACAAACTGACAAAACTATCAGTTAGTTCAAACACACTGACAAAACTATCAGTTAGTTTAGGGTTTTTTAATGACAAGTATCAGATGTTATATTATTAGTGAAGGGAGTTGAACCTATGACCTCCAAATCACTCCAACGCTTATGTCCCTCCCCCAAACCACCAAGTCAACTTATCACTCCTAGTTAGTTAGTTCATTTTAACTAATTCAAACTGACTAGTCCTCTATAAGTAGAACTTTTGTAACTTGTTGACATACATACAATTTAGACACGGCTTCAGATTCAGAAAATAATTTTTTTCACTTTCCACTAATTTCTTCATTTTCTCTTCTGCTTAACTTATAATATGGTATTGAAGCTTCCTTTTAATCAACCACCAGCGACTCCCTCCAGCAATCCAATTGCTTCCTTAAAAAAATCAAATTACCAACTCTGACCCACAGCATTTTCAAGCCAAATCGCTATCAAACTTGATGAGAAAAAATTTCTCACATGGAAGAAAGAGATGAAGGTGTCACCAGAGGTCCATACTTAAGAAGTATGTAGTGAGTCATTCAATTCCTCCACTATTCTTGACTGAAGTAGACTGCAATCTTGGAAGGATCAATCCTGAATATTCTGAAAGGAAACAGGACTCAATGCTCTTCACATGGCTTCTTTGCTATCAGAATCCATGCTCCCACCAGTGGTTCATTGTATCCATTCATAGAAAGTTTGTGAATAAATCCACAATTTCTTTCTTGTGTAGACAACATTAAAGGCTTGCCTGTTGTGAAATGGATAAAAAAATATCACAAAAGTTTATCATACCTTGTGCTAATATCTTGAGTAGATCATAGCTCACATCGACGCTCTCGGGTTTGTTGAACATACTCATCTAGAAACTATACTTCAAGGTCTTCCCTATCAGTTATTGCCTTCTCTGAACTGACACATATTGAGAATGAGATCCTCATGACTGCAAGACCACATCTGGATCATGTATCCATCTTAGATTTTATTTCGAAATCACCATTTCTGCAGTGGTACTGAGGTAGTACTGCACGGTGAGCACGAAGCTACTCCTAGGAGAGGTGAGCAGTTGCAGTGAGAGGTGAATGGTCGTGATTAGACCAAACTGAAGATCTTAGCGGTCTAAAAAGCAAACAATGGTAACTGGATCCACTAGAGGCAAAATACAGCAACATTGTCAGCACTGCTTGCAGAAATTTTGTGGGTGCCATCCTTGATTACTGAGTTTAAAAGTGAATTTCCAAACTCCTATCACTTATTGTGACAACTTAAGTATTGTATCCCTATTACATAATACAGTGCTTCATATTTAGGACCAAACATATGGAGCTCTAAATCTTTGATCAAGAGAAAGTAGTCAATTAGGAATCTCATAGTACATCATTTCCACGCTGCTGATCAAAATGTAGACATTCTCACTAAGCCCATCTCCCCACTACAGTTTACTAATCTGAGACAGACTCATGGTGTTTGATATGTTTGCACTTGATCGACCACCTTGAGTTTGAGGTGGAATTACAGTGTAATTTGTGTACTGTAGCAGATCTATCATGCTCATGCAGCAATTTCTAGCTGCTTCTATATTAGACTCTTTTGAATTCTGCTAGACTTATAGCCAGTTAGTTCTTAAAAATAAAAGTGTCACAATTATCAGTTAGTCGAATTTAACAAACTCCAACTGATTATTGTATAACTTGTAACTCTTTCATTCAGAGACAGTTCAGAGAATTCTCTCAAACTATCGGTGCTTAACTTCTAATACACTGTTATAGACTCTTTTGAATTCTTTTATAGACTTATAGCCAGTTAGTTCTAAAAAAAAAAGTGACACAATTATCGGTTAGTCGAATTTATAACTAATTCCAACTAATTTTTGTAACTTGTAACTCATTCATTCAGAGAATTCTCTCAAATTCTCTCTCAAACTATAGGTGCTTAACTTCTAACACATCGCCTTCAATATAACATAAACTACTCGACATAAAACAGAGGAGCTAATTGTATGAGAGAGAGAGAGAGAGAGAGATGATAAAAAAACTGACGGTACAAAAAACAAAGAAAAAAGTGCATACTTTTGATCCATGAACAACAACTCTGAAACTTTGTGATGAACTCTTATAAAGTTGATCTAACTTGTCTCTCCAAGTTGCAGCTTCATTGTCCTTAGGAACAGGCTCAGCAAAAACATGTTTCCCTGATTAAAAATTGAATCAGCTTATCAAAAAAGGAAGGCCATACAATAGATCCATAAAATTTAAAAATAAAATGTGACATTTTAAAGCAACGTGCTCACCAAGATTCTTGTATATGTCTTCACATTCTTCTAAAGTCATTAACTTCATCCCAAGGGAAACAGCTAGCATGCCACCCGTTGATGTACCACATATTAAATCAAACAACTCATGTATTCGTTTTCCAGTTCCCTTTTCAATTTCCTTTAACATTTGCACGGTTGCTAGACCTTTCATCCCACCTCCATCCATTGAGAGTATGCGAAGCCCTTGCTTTGCCACTTGTCTCCCTCTTACTGCACGCCTCAGGTTTTCATTTTCTCCTACAACAAATGCAAGAATGAATTAACCCATTCAATAATCAGAATAAAACATCCTGAAAAACATAGATAAACTTATATCCAGAGACAAACCAAGAATTGCCAAAGCACGTGCTGCAGCTTTATAAACACGTGGTTCAGTTGCAACAGCCATGCGTAAGAGAAGTTCTCGCAAGCTTTCAGAAGTAACAAGGATGCGACGATTCTCCAGACAAAAGGCCAAATTCCCAACAGCTAACAGAGCTAGCCTTTGCACCTATGGAGTAAAGTTTTAAATTAAAAGATCGTAAATAAAGGATTTGTTTGATTTCAGATTGTTTAGTGTTTTAATTTTGTTCACTTTTAATTACAAAACAACCACTTTGTTCTTGCTTTGTCACTTGTTGTCAAAGATTTGTACATGAAACAGTTAAAAACGAACTGAAAATATGGCAGTTCTCTAATTAAAAGTGAAGACAAAAAATGTTATATCAAACTTGTATGGAATCAATTAAATCATTATAACAAAAAGAAACTAACTTGCCTCTGGATCTTTATATGCACATAAGATTTTCAATGATTTCAAAACATCCTTGGTCAACATCTTCACAGCAACAATATCAGATGTGAAAGCCAACTGAACCACAACTTGCAATACAGATATAACCTCTTCCCGACCTGCAGATTTCAGAACTATTCCAATTGGTTGCATGATGTCTGCCTTCATCAGCTGCAGTGCAACAGAATCATCAGAGGCAAGAGCTGAAAGAGCAGAGCAAGCTTGTTCGACCTGTAAAATATTAAGATAATCATTATGATCAAATATAACAACAGAATAAAAAATTTAAAACTTGGTGACCTATACACCCATTAAAACATACCACGTGACAGTTGTCACTGCTTATCATGCTTATGAGCTGCCTCACTGCATTCTCATCTTTACCTACAAATTCTCTATTTCCTTGGTCTTGCATAATCTTTCCGAGAGCAGATGCTAGTAAAGGGTGATGACAAGAAGAAAAACGGAATATAAGAGAGAAGGCAGCACTAAGTTTATGCCTAGATGCACCAAAATAAGAATTGTTTTCAACCTGCCATGACAGAAAAATTATGTTTAATTGAATATGTAATATGTTTTAATGTCATAAAATAGTCCAGTTAGTTTACAAAATGCTACCTCTATTTGCACGTTTACTGATCTCAAATTTTCATCTGCAACAATCCTAATATTTGCAAGAGAAAGGTGACGAAGTTTGTGCAGGGGCAAAATTTCCGGAAGAAACTCAAGAGGATTTCCAAATAGCCTAAGAACACGTAGTTCAGCCATAGCCCTATCATACATAGCAACAGTAAGACCAGAAGAATACATGAAGTCCAAACAAATTCGCAAAAACCATATAACCCAAAAACCTGAAGTCAAGAAGCGGCCGAACAAGCTTGTTGTGTTCCAATGACAACTCCACCAATTCCACACACTGTCTAAGTTCCACTGCTCAAGAAGCAAAAATTATCAAATAAAAGCAAGAAACACTATTCTTAAAACCTCAAAATACTTTAGGAAATATCTCAAAGTAAATACTACAGGGCCGGACATTGGATGTGGGCCTGGAATCAACAAGGTCATTTTTAATGCATTGCTGCATTAAGTAGGGCCCAGAACTTCCCTTACCCAATGCAACCAATGTTTATTTTCAGTTTGTAGCTTCATGTAACCTAACATTGCTCATTACTTTCAGGTACTGCTGTTGGAGGATGTGAAAATCTTTCTATTACTAACCTAACATTGCTCGGTTCACTTAGGGTAGGTTTGCGAGTTGGTTTTTGGAGGGTTTTGGAGGAATAAATCTATATTTTAATATACATTTGATATTTTAAAAAAATTAAAAGAACACGTGATATGATATTCTATTGTATTATATTGTTTTTTCAATTTTTTTAAAATATCAAATATATTAAAATATAAGCTTAACCCTCCAAAATACAACTTGCAAACAC
>Ga0315915_1004814_pt1 | contig 16961 bp, 6 predicted proteins | sample MpolbnodulesMG_FD_207738 | JGI IMG/M metagenome (GOLD analysis project Ga0315915, IMG submission 207738) | Medicago polymorpha root nodule microbial communities from Los Angeles, California, United States - branched nodules | ecosystem: Host-associated > Plants > Roots > Nodule | place: USA...
GATACAAAAGCTTTGGGTTCCAATATTCAAAGTAATTATCAAAACCTAAATTCCATGTCTAGAACAAAAGCTTTGATAGAAGATTATTCTAACCTAGATTCAAAAGGTATTTTTTAATACAAATCAAATCCATAAGATTAAAAGCATGGAAAACAAGAATAACCTCAACATCATGAGATAATTAAAATCAAACAACATCATAATCAAAGGGAATACATACTAGTAGAGTTGATTACATTTAATCCCAAAAAAAAGAGTTTAGCTACTCATTGTCATGGTAACCTTACAAGGAGAAAAGAAGAGTTGGAATGGAAGAAAGCCATGATGTCTCAATGATCTTGTGAATCCCTTCAATCATTGTGCTCCTTGCTCCTTAAGGGTCTCTCTGAATTTTCCCTTATTTTTCTCTCCCTAGAATAACATAATATCTGATAATAATGTTTCTGAAATGAGAAGAAAGACTTTTATACTTTTGCAGAATTTTGCTTTCTTGCCAGGCAGGATTTTTGTCGCTATGGCAACATCAGCTTTCTTTGCCAGTGGGTTTCTGCCACGTCATCATCCACTTGCCCCAAACCGCCTTTTCTCGCCAGGCAGGACATTTGTCGTCATGGCAACATATGATCTTGGAAAACATGGGTTCTGGAACTTCATTCCCGCCATGGCCACAATTTGTTGCTCGGGCGACATCTTGCTAGGCAATATTTTGGCGCCATAGCGACAGGTTTTGGTCAAACAGGTTAGAGGAGCTGTAATTCTCGCCAGGCAAGAAATGTTGTGCCTGGCAGGAATGACATTTGCAGACCAAAATTTGCGGGTTGCTCCTCTTTTTGTTTTTCTTTCATTGGTTCATGTCTTGATCACTCTTTTCCTGCACAATTGGGTTAAGGAAGACCTAAAAAGCATAATTATGCATTTTGTCACTTTTCATATATTTTCCTTGGATAACTTGAATAACAAGTAACTAAAAGTGCTTAATATAAATCATGAAACTAACACTTTCTAGCACTTATCTTTTCCACGATCATGTTAAGCACATCAATCATAGAAGAGAATAAAGAAGCTATACTAAGTAATGTACCATAATGTGAACTCCATCGAGTATCCCCCACCTTCTTAACCGCGGTTTCTTGATTCAAGTCACGCCCACTAGTTATTTCTCCTACTTTTCAATGCTTCGTCCACCTGTTTAAATTGACTTTCACGAAGTGCATCTCGACCCTTACACGATCCTCCAACAACATTAGACAAGGATTTGGATGTGGTTGATTTTTTGATGTGGTTGAAACAGGGAGGGAGTTTGTTTGTTCACTGTGAGAAAGAACGAAAACGTGAAAGTGTTCCTGTAATTGTGATGGTGGGATGTGTGTGTTGGGGAATCAGAATTGTGTTGGCCAATTGGGCCTTGGGCAGTTGGGCTGCTGGGTGGGTGTGTTTGATATGTTAGGAACTATCAATTGTCATAGTAGGTGGGGTGTGATTAGCAGTATATGTATATATAAAAAAAAATAGAAAAATTAGTGCAAACAGAAGCCCCCACAAACATGTGAGTGGCTCCGCCACTGATAAGTGGTGTTAGAATTTATTTTTTTAACGAAAATTGTCAAGATTACAACTAAGCCTCTAAATTGTAGGGAATGGCCCTTCTTAAATTTACTCTCTAACAATGAAAAACGAACATGGTCACGATGTTTGACAATATGAATTGGTGGGGATATATAAGATTATGAAATGAAAAAAAATATTCTTCCTGTGATTTTCCATAACGGTAAATGGAAAAAAAGGTCCCTCAATTTATTATGGTCCTGTCATGTATGAATTGTAAAATTCAAGTAAATATTAATATTTACTAAATATTTGCTAGGATTATAATTTTACTAACCGCAGATTTACTATGAATCAATTCCCAAGTAAATTTGTCTCTCCATCCATGCTACGGCTGATTCAGTAGTTTTTCCGCAGTAAATCTCAAGCAAAACACATTAGCTAGAAATTTGCTACGCGTTAGCTACGAAAAAATGGTCGTAGCAAATCACATATATTCTTGTTGTGATTAATTATCAATAGAATTAAGGTTGATTATATTCTAAAGAAAAGCAGAGTCAATGAAACATACACTTATATTCATCCATGGCTTTAAATATATTCCATGCTCACATCACATGATTTCAAGACCCATGTTGCTCCTCATCACTCTAAAGATCATACATGTAATACGGTAAATGGCCGTCACTCCTCTAGGTTTATGTACACATTCACATCATTATTAAAATCAGGACTTATATTCTCATAGATAATTGAAACAAGACAAATGTTGAAACTTCTAAATTGTCATCTAAAAGACATTAGGATATAATTCATATGTAGCGATTTTGATCATAGTAAGACTAAACATTCAACCCTAATCTAAGTTCAGTCTAAGGGCTAGGTATGTATCATTCCTTAATGCAGGAAAACATTAAGCATGAAACAAATGAAAATTAAATATAACTAAGATCATAACTGAATAAACGACTTGCATTAAAAAATCCAACAAATAAATACATGTTCATTTTAGAACCATAATCAATAGGTGCTTAGTTACTATTGTAACAAAATTCATAATAAGAAAGAAAAGCAGACTGGTGTTCAAATTAGCATCAGAACAAAAGTTGAGTAGATGTGAGACTCCTCTTTGATGCTTAGAGTGTTTGCCGTAGGGGAAAAAAGGAAAATTATATTTTTTCATGGAATAGCATGCGTGGAGCGCATGATAACAAACAGAGAGTAAATGCTCCAAGTCCCATGCTCCTGGGGAACGAGGCCTCGCCCTCAGGTGCATGTTTTGCCTTTCTCATCGTTCTTTTAGTGTTTTTCTTCTCTTAATTGTACGTGTGCCTTGGAACAAAATTTCCCTAACTTGTAATGTCTTCAGATCCTAATTAAACCTTGGTCATCTTCATTCTATGTCTTCAAAATCTTCCATGAGGTGTCTTGATTGCCGAATTACATTATTTATCAATAAAAAACTCAAAACACCTCACGAAATTGTCTGATTAGGCAAGAAACTAAATTATACAACTCAATCAAAAAAAATATAAAATGTCCCTTAAACCACTAATAACTTCTCTAAAACTCATTTATAATGACTCCATTGTCTATTAAACGAGTAAAAAACGTATGGAAAATAACGCAAGTTGACCTGTCATCATTTTGGCATTCTCATATGTTACTTCTAGATAGGATTCCAACTAATACTCTTCAAAAAGAAATTAATATATTTTTTTGGTTACTATGATATTGATACGTAATTTCTACCGTCGTTTAACGATGACTGATCTCATTCTAAAAACCTGTGGGACACACAAGGTGGTTCTCACCTCCTAATCGTATTTTTCCATACGCATGAGTAAGAAATCGAATCTCTGATCACATGTTTAAGAGGTCCAAATCTCTTACCACTTAGACCAATCTATTATGGTATCTTTATTATAACTGACTGCAGCTAACCATCTAACTTGATCAAAGTTTGTTAAGGCAATAACTTGTTGTGCAAGTCACTGTGGTTTGCAACATATCTTGAACCAACCCTTAAGCTTATAGTAATCAAGTAGACCAAGCATGGACAATAAGCAATGAAAGGTAAAAAGGTGCAATGCCTTGCTGAAATGTCTGTCATTTGATCAAATCCTGTAGTAGGGAACAATTTCATCAAACCTGCTTGAAGCCTTTACCTAACAACATCACAATCAATGTCCAAGTAATTTGTATGAAACGTCTAGATTAATGCAGTTTGGCTATCCTAGTAGAGAGTTGAAGTTTTCTCACAAGTCACTTGCAGATCCCTCCGAAAATAACTACACCATTGGAGAGCACATGTCCTTGTTGCTAGAGTGCTAAACTTTGCTTCAAGGAAGATCTAGAGATAGTTCACTGCTTTTTGGATTTCTAACAAATATGGAAATTTCAAAGAATTTACAAACCCAAGTAAACCCTAGTAAACAAAAAGAATTTACTAATTATATTTTTATAGAGACTAAAGTTAAACCATTTCATTAGCACTGTTAACATAAATACATGTGAGTACATCACAAAAACACAAAATATCTTCTTTTCTTTTCTTTTTTTTTTGTCTTTGAGAACTTCTAACTCCAAGGTCTAAAGTTCAAATTAACTTAAAAACGAATGTAATCATTAATTTACTTACATGTTTGTAATTGACCACACAACTTGTCCTAAACACATTGATCACGTGAATTTAGAGCTTGTTAGTGTTTGATGATGTATAAGTGTTGGTTGAACCCAAGAGTTCCCCCAAACACTTCATTGATGAAGAACTATCTTTTCTAATGGACTTTAGACCAAATAGATAGTCTCATGCATGAAGCGTTCAAAGGAACTCTAAGAGACAATCAACAAGAAGCTAATAAGCTAGATCTGATAGACTAGTTTTCTGCGTTGGCTAAATAATGCATAGTATAATGTTCTATATATAGTAGGGTTCAAAGTACAAATATACGTGAAAATTTGTGTGGCCATTTATAAAGTTAGTCAGCTATCATTGATAAATGAACATAGTCAGGATGTTTGGCAATAGGAATTGGGAATATCATTATATGAAATCAAATAATATATTCTTCTTGTGATGTCCATAGTGGTAAAGTGATTCAAATATTCAAAATCTAACAAATGGTACCTCCTCAACTTTTGATGGTCCTGTCATGTATGAATCATAAAAATCAAGTAAATGTTATAAGAAAAATACAGTTAATTTTCTTTCATGGAAAGCAGAGTATTTTTTTTTTTTTAGAATAAAGAATATTTATAGTATTTCATTAATAATAAGAATTGTTATACGAATAAATATTCCGAGTTATAATTTTACATAATATCAATGAAGTTATTTTTCTTTCAATGTTAGATACGTGAAAACTTGTGTGGCCATGCTTAACTTTACTCTAACATTGAAAAATGAATATGGTCACGATGTTTGACAATATGAATTGGGGATATATATGATTATGAAATGAACAAAATATTCTTCCTGTAATAAATGAAAAAAAAATCTTCTAAATGGAAGAAAAGGTCCCTCAATTTTTTAAGATTCAAATATATATTAATTATCAATAAAATTACGGTTGATTATATTCAATAGAAAAGACGAGTCAATGAAACATACACTTGTATTCATCCATGGCTTTAGATATATTCCACGCTCACATCACATGATTTCAAGACCTATGTTGCTCCTCATCACTAAAGATCATACATGCAATATGGTAAAGGGTCGTCACTCTTCTAGGTTTATGTACACATTGACATCATTATTAAAATCGGTACTTATACTCTCATAGGTAATTGAAACAAGACAAATGTTAAAATTTTTAAATTGTCATCTAAATGAACCACACAACATACTAATCTTACAAATTATATAAATAAAAGACATTAGGATAAAATTCATATGTAGCGATTTTGATCATAGTAAGACTAAACTTCAAACCCTCATCTAAGTTCAATCTACGGGTCAGGTATGTCTCACTCCTTAATGCTGGAAAGCATTAAGCAGGAAACAAATGAAAATTAAATATAACGCAGATCATAACTGAATACACGACTTGCATTAAAAAATTCCAACAAATAAATAGAGGTTCATTTTAGAACCATAATCAATAGGTGTTTAGTTATTATGGTAAATAAATACATAATAAAAAAGACATAAAACATACTTAAAAACAAAAGTTGGGTAGATGTGAGACTCCTCCTTGATGCTTAAAGTGATTGCCTTCCTCTTGAACTTTCAAGTTCTGAATCAATATTTCTGTTTGGAAGGAACTTTATTAATAGGCATTTTCATATTAGGTTTGGGATAAAATTCTTGGCTTTTTCCCCTAACTCGCATGAAGAAAAAAAAAAGTAAAATTATGTTTTCATTGAACAGCATGTGTGGGGCGCATGACAACTGACATAGAGCAAATGCTCCATGTCCCATGCTCCTGGGGAGCGAGAGGCCTCACCCTCAGGTGCATGTTTTGCCATTTTCATTGTTCTTTGATTGTTTTTCTTCTCTTAATTGTTCTTGAGACTTGGAACAAAATTTCCCCAACTTGTAATATCTTCAAATCCTAATTAAACCTTGATCATCTTCATTCTATGTCTTCAAAATCTTCCATGAGGTGTCTTGATTGCCGAATTACATTATTTATCAATAAAAAACTCAAAACACCTCATGGAATTGTCTGATTAGGCAAGAAACATAATTATACAACTCAATTGAAAACAATACAAATTGTCCCATAAACCACCAGTAACTTCTCTAAAACTCATTTATAATGACTCAATTGTCTATTAAACGAGTTAAAAACGTATTGAAAATAACGTAAGTTGGCCTGTCATCATTGTGGCATTCTCAGATGTTACTTCTTGATAGGATTCCAACTAATACTCTTCGAAAAGAAATTAATAGAAAAATTTGGGTTACTATGATATTGATACGTAGTTTTCACTGGCGTTTTGACGATGACAAATCTCATTCGAAAAACCTGTGGGACACACAAGGTGGTTCTCACCTCCCAATCGTATTTTTCCATTCGCATGAGCCATAAACCGAATATATGATCACATGTTTAAGAGGTCCAACTAATTGAAGGTGTGAATTTCAATTAATTAACAAAGGAATTCAGTCACCTTTATGTCTACCAAATTGATCATTGTTCTTTCAAAATAGTGGAGTTTTTTTATCTTTCAATACATCATCTCAAGAAATTGATATTCATTTTAGTAATCGAAATGGAGACCATTATTTAAGTTGGTAAGATGCTAATTGTTACACCGAAACGATAGTGACTACATTAGGGTTATTCAAATTCAAAGCAATTTGAAAAAATAATTAAAAACTGCAGAAAATTGAATATCTTTGGATTAGTTTGGATGTTGTTTGGTAAAAATCGTCGAATCGGATTTTGGATCACATTTTTGCATTACTTTCATTTATATTATTATTGCTTATATGTTTTGAACATAATATTTTCTTTGTGGTGGCCGGGGTTCGAACCCTGGACCTTGCATATATTATGTATTGTCCATACCAACTGAGTTAAGCCCACGATAACTGTTTTGAACATAATTGATCCTTTTCATGATGTAGTGTTAATTTTTCAATATATTTTGTCTTATATTTTGCATCAAACATATTATTTTAACGTGCATGTGTAATATAAATATTAATAAAAAAGAATTACATTTTGCATTATCTATATCTACAAACCGATCCAAATAAAACAACATATTTTGGACCGGATCAATTTTTTTTAATGTCACCAAACCAAACAAACCGTGAGTACTTTTTAATAAGGATAAGATAAAATTTTGTATCAAAGCATATCCAAACTGCACCAGAAACACCCCTGTGCATATCCACTTTAGCATCCATGAAAATAAAGTCTAACAATCGTCAATAGATAGTGAACTAATTTAAGTGAGTTTGGAGTCACCATCCATGCTTTACGTATAACCAGTGCAAGGCTAGCCTGACACATACCGACGTTCATAAAGACAAATTTCAAAATCATAATTTTGAAGTTCATAACACTATGTTATTAAAACAAAAAATTAATAAGGTCTGATTTGGCTTTTGTAAAATTGTTATATGTTTTCTTTTTAAAAAATACATATTCATTTTTAATTGTTAATAAGGTGTTAGACTTCTGAAATAGATTAATGGAATCGAGAGACAATGAGATGTTAGCAACTAATTATAATGCATTTTTAAATATAATGATTATTTTTTTTACATTAATCTTCATCGTTTCCTTACAAACAAACTTAATTGAGAGATAAACAATGAGTGAGAATTTTCTGATTTTTCATCTAGATGATAACATAGCGTCATACATGTATTTATAATTACATAAGTGTGAAACCATGCTCTAACTAACTTTATTGTAACTGACTACAGCTAACTAACTAACTTGATCAAAGTTTGTTAAAGCAATAACTTGTTGTGCAAGTCACTCTGATTTGCAACATTTTTCTTGACCCAACCCTTAAGCTAAGGCTTATAGTAATCAAGTAGACCAAGGACGAAGGTGCAATGCCTTGCTGAACATGTCTGTCATTTGATCAAATCCTGATGTAGGGAACAGTTTCATCAAACCTCCTCGAAGCTTTTACCTAACAACATCACAATCAATGTCCAAGTAATTTGTATGAAACACTAGATTAATGCACTTTGGCTATCCCAGTAGAGAGTTGAAGTTTTCTCACAAGTAACTTGCAGATCCCTCTGCAAATAACTACACCATTGGAGATCACATGTCCTTGTTGCTAGAGTCCTATACTTTGCTTCAAGGAAGATCTAAAGATAGTTCACTGCTTTTTGGATTTCCAATAAATAAGGAAATTTCAAAGAATTTACAAACCCTAGTAAACAAAAAGAATTTACTTATTAGATTTTTATAAAGACTAAAGTTAAACCATTTCATTAGCAATGCTAACATAAATACATGTGAGTACATCACAAAAACACAAATTATCTTTTTCTTTTTTTTGTCTTTGAGAACTTCTAACTCCGAGGTCTAAAGTTCAAATTAACTTAAAAACGAACGTAATCATTAATTTACTTACATTGTAATTGACCACCCAACTTGTCCTAAACACATTGATCACCTGAATTTGGAGCTTGTTGGTATTTGATGATGTATAAGTGTTGGTTGAACCCAAGAGTTCCCCCAAACACTTCATTTTAGACCAAATAGATAGTCTCATGCATGAAGCGTTCAAAGGAACTCTAAGAGACAATCAACATAAAGCTAATAAGCTAGACCTGTTAGACTAGTTTGCTGCGTTGGCTAAATAATGCATAATATAATGTTCTATATATAGTACAGATATAGGGTTTAAAGTACAACGATACTTGAAAATTTGTGTGGCCATTTATAAAGTTAGTCTGCTATCACTGAACAATGAATATAGTCAGGATGTTTGGCAATAGGAATTGGGAATATCATTATGAAATCAAATATATTCTTCTTGTGATGTCCATAGCGGTAAAGTGATTCAAATCTTCAAAATCTAACAAAAGGTACCTCCTCAACTTTTGATGGTCCAGTCATGCATGAATTGTAAAAATCAAATATTATAAGAAAAATACAGTTCATTTTATTCCAAGGAAAAATAGTTATAATGTAACATACTAACACTCATATTCATCCATGGCTTTAGATATATTCCAAAGAAAAAAGTGGAAGAATAGAATGCGGCTAATCGATATCTTACTTATTTTCCCTTTTGTTCAATGTTTCGTCCAAATTCACTTCCTTGCATTTCTCTCTTAAGTTTTTTCATGGAGAAGTGCTAAATCATTAGAATATACTAGTGTTACAATCATTAGACTATACTAGTGTTACCGTTTGTCCGTTTTTTTAATTTACTCCGCTAACGCGTATAAGCAATATTTTTTATGAATATTAACAAATTGGAAGAAAAAATGTTACACCCAAACACAATATTTTTTTTTATATAAGGTGAAAATAATAATTTTTTATAGTGTCCAATATTTTTTCTATTGTTGTTGATCGTTCCTCCTATTGTTGTGAATAATGTTGTTCCTATTTTAATGAATTTTACTTAATTTTTTTGCTAATTATTTAAATTTAAATAAAAATGATAAAATATTTTAAATGAAGGGGTAAAATTAGAGAGGAAAAATCGAATCCAAAAAGGTTGTGTATTCTCTTTATATATTGGTATAGATAATGCTAACAATTCATGTGAAATAAAATATAGAGTATTTCATAAAAAAGAATACGGAGTACTCGCTATATGTTGTATCACATGTCATTTTAATATTTTTACACATATTAAGAAATGTATTTAATTTTATATTAAGAAGATAAAATATGAAGGGTTTTATAAGATTATCTGTCATTAATGACATGAGAAAGAGAGATGAACCAAATTGAAAAAAGAGAGTAATAAATAGTAAATGAAACCCTCTATCCCAAATTATAAGTTGTTTTGGGCATTTCACACATTTAAGAAATAAGATTAATTTTATATGGGAAATAAAAATTATGAGTTCTTTCACAAAATTATCATTAATAAATTATATGTGAAAGATAAATTAAAAAATTGAAAGTAAAGAGAGTAATAAATAGTTGACGGTATTCTCTCAAAAAAAAAAGTTGAGGGTATAATAGGAAAAACATCATTCATGTTTCATTGGAATTGTAAAGTGTAACATTTTGTTTGGTGGCCACGATTTGAACCGCAACCTTGCATATATTATGCATTATTTCTACCAACTGAGTTATGCTCACGAAGACGGATTGTAAAGTAACATAATAAAACACAAATTGTGTGTTTGTTTCAGGTTATATTCGTAGATTTTTGGGAATAAAATGATAGAAATATACATGGATATGTTTGTTACAAGTTTACTAAATTTTATTCCGAGGATAAAATGTTCTAATAGAAAAATTCTTCCAAAGAAAAAGATTGAAATAAAGTTTTTGGGAATAAATTTATGTGTAACTTCCTATTATAATCTTTATTTTTAAGGTTCATCAAAATATTATAATGTTAACCAAACACTTTTTTTTCTTCTTTTAAATACCTTGAAATAAAATTCACATTTATATTTCAAGGATTGTTATTCCCTTAAAAATAAATTTGGTAAACTTAAAACAAATAAACCCAAATACTTTTGTTTTTCCTAATATATATTAGCATAGTGTATAATCTCAATTATTTTTTTAATGATAATGTTGTTATTGTTTTATCACGTATGTATTGCTAAAAAAATTGTATAAATATTTACTATATAAAATCTCGCTCCTATAAATTAAAATTTCTGGATTCCTCACTGATCCGCCTTGAATGATAGTAAGTTGCGTGTTGTAAACAAAATATATACCATGAATATGGAAAAATAATCCTAACATGTTGAGTGTAGACAAACTTAATTTATGCAAGTAAAAATTTGAAAACATGCATGCTGTACGTGAATTCAAGATTGTAGACAAACCCACAAACCCTAAAGGAGTTGAATTGTCTCAACTGATTGTTAAATTTTTTTATTGATTCATCATACACCTTCCATTGGCTTTGAAGTTATAAAATGACTAGCAGAATTGATATATTATAACCATATTACTACTACTATTAACTTTTTAGCACCTAGATTTCTAATTAAAGATTAGCTTGTAGAGCCGGCCCTAAACATAGGCCGGGGATGCGACGGCCTAGGGCCCATGCCATTAGGGGCCCTAAATTTTTTAATGGAGGGGGTGTATATAGAAATATTTGGTTTTTGGGGGATTTATATAGCATTTTCACTAAAAGGCTGGAAATATTCACATGATAAAAGGATGAGGTCAAGTCTATTAATGTTTTAGACCCTTTTGGCGAGATTTGCTATATATACACCCGAAAAAATTGACGATATTTTTTTGGGCCCTTTGTTTCTAATAATGTGGTCCACTAATATTAAAAATAAAAAATTGGGATAATTTTCATAACAAAACAAATTATATTTTAGTTGAAAATGAGTCTACGGAATTAATCTTAATTTTGTCTCTCTAAGGTTAAAAAAAAAATTATATCAATATTGAATGTCAAATTTCTTGAATTGATTGAAAGGATTACAAAATTGAATTTGATATTGCAAGATCATGCGAAACGCATTCATGATCATGAATTCGATGTGAGGCGAATTCATGATCATTTCGTAGGTGATATTTTTCTCTTCTACGGTATTTTATTTTGTTTTGGTGTCTATAAAGTATTTGATTTATTTTTAGATGTTTCCTAAAAAAAATTATTTGATAGTGAAAAGTGGGGAAAAAAACAAAATGAAAAGCTAATAAAATCATAACAATGAGTTTTTTTTTTTTTTGACATATTATATAAGGGGCCATTTTCTCATATTATGTATAAGGCCCGTAAAACTCTAGGAACGACCCTGTTTGCCTGATGTTGGTCACGACACGCGCACATGTAATTTAATTATGTCATTTGCTCAAATTATCATGGTGTCAACTTGTCGTCTTTAGTGTTCGTATTTGTGCTCTTGCTTCATAGATTTTTATCGTTTTAAATATTTTTGGCCGTCTTCAATTGTAGGAATATTAAGCTATACTTACCTTCATTTTCAGATAGTGAGAAACAACATCAGGGCATTGCTTTGTTGAACTGAGCCATTGCAAGACTGCTCTTCAGGAGTTTACATTCTAGTGGCAAACTTCACGGTATCCAAGTCTGATGTGTTTTTCATCAGCAACTACTCCTCGCACTGGCAGAGGGCCATTAGGGTCAAGGTAGGCCACGGCCCACCCCAACAAAAAAAATTATTATTTTTTATTTGGGAAATTATTAATGTTATTTATTAAAAGGTATATTAATCAATAGAAATTGTTAAAAAGTATATGAATCAATAGAAATTGTTAACTGATTGAAATAATATGGAGCTTAAACCAACACTCCACACTTCTTATAAATTTGATATGGCGCATAGTTGATTCATATATCTTTTGCGAATGTATATAGTATAAAATTGTTGATTTGCTTGGAAAAAAATTTAATAATATGGAGCATAAACAAATACTCCATACTTCTTATATTTTTATAATAGAAATGATATATGACATTCAGAGGCAAAGCTATCAAATAGCAAGTGCAAACCAACTCTTAATAAAGTTTGAATATTTCATAATGACACAGATAAAAGAAAACCAACAAGATACCATTTGATACTATAATAAATTCAATTTATGCCAATTCTAATAGATGAAATTATACCAAGGGTTGGTGCTCATATTAAGATGAGCACGTTTGAATGGTAGATTTAAATGTTTGAAGCATCTGAACCTTTGTGGGGAGTAGGCTCAGGAGCTGGTGCAACATGTTCAGTAACATCGATTGCAACCTTCAACCCTTGCCAACAGAAACCTCCTCCACTTATGAAGTAATAGGTCTTGTCCTCAGTTAGCTGAAAAACATCTCTTCCACCGCCCCTTGTTATGTTCTTGATGAATCTTGTATCTATGCAGTTTTCATAGCCTGTCTTGTTCACCTCCAACACATTGAAATAGTGCTTATCATATCCAAAAACTTCCAAACAAAAGCATAAGAAAATAATTCAATCATTGGTGAAATGAAAAGAAAGTAAATTGATTACAATAATGCAAGTATTGCAAGCATAATAGAGTGAAACAAATTATAAATTGACTTTCCAATCATACCCTTATAAGTGAATAAGGAATTATATGAGGACCAATAAGCAAAAAAAAAAACTAGAAAATAAGTAATGGAAGAAAATAAGTAATGAACAGTCCATGAAGATAAGTAATGTAAACTGATGTATTTTCATCGGGTTTTTACGTGCCTACATTGAAATCTTGTGTTTGTGTTCAATATATTTGATTTGAAACAGTTTTATCACTAACCAATCACTAGTATAACTGTGAATGATCGACTTCGTCCCTAAAACTGTAGTAATATTGCAATTTAGTTTTTGAAATTGACGAAATTTCATAATATTATGATTTTCAAAATCGTCAATCACATTAGATTTTTTGGTAAGTCGACTTAGTCTCAAATTGTGTCAGGGACTAATGTGATTCAACAATGTTCAATTTTTAAGATAATATTGAAAATTATGAGTCTCAAATACCAACTAAAGTGTTTAATTTCACTCTCCATAAAAAAAATACACTATTTTCATTTCACAACGACAACAATGCCAAGATTTGGGGTTTAAGATTTATTGGAGCACAGAATAAAATTTTCGAAATTTTTTGAATAAATTGGACAAAGGTTGTTCAAAATTGAAGATTTTGAAATGCATTGATTAGTATGAACTCTCGTCTTAACTTTTTTGTGTGTTGAAATAAACGAGCAACCCCTCAACAAGAACAAAAACAGACAAAATTAAACGGCGAATAATGCAATAAATAAAAAATCGACAAAGATGAAAAATTCAAAGAAATGAAATAAGAGGAGAAAACTTACATAGCCAATCATTCACATGAAAGTGCTCATTCAATGACCATTTTGTCAAGTTATTACTAGGGTTCCATCCTTGCCTTCCCCCTCCAACAAAGTGTTCCTCGGCTTTTGCCATGTTCCAAATCATAGTCGTCATAATCATCATTAACAAAAAAAAATTGTTAAAGTTCAAAGGCTCCATTTTTTTGTTTCACTGTCTCAATTTTATTTGCAACAATAAGCACCTCAATACATGTTCTATATATATATTCTTGTTATTTTATAATGGATAATGGATGTAGGGGGTCTGAATCCAGTTGAGTGTCACATTTTTTGTAATTAATAAATACAAATATATGTTCATGGCAAATTGTAATTAATTTTGGCATTTTGTGATTGGAAATTATGAATTTGGATACCAATAAGGAAATCTCTTTGACTGAATCAAAATATATTCAACACTCGATTGAAAACGAGAAGTATATATCATCAATACTTATTATGATAAGATTCGTTGTTCATAGACAAAATTTTAGTTGCACAGTGCTCAATCTTTTAATCACTACCTCCGGTTATTATATAAGCAAAATTTAACATTTTAGGTTCATTCAATAAATGATATATCTGGTCGACATTAAAGACCACATACATCATTTATTCCCTTTTTTTGGGTCAAGTAGCTTAGTGGCTAGAGCTCACACAATTAAATTGTGAAAAAGTAGAGTGTTCAAGGTTCGAACCTGACATATAATATGCAATATCCCTACCAACTGAGTTAAGCTCACGTGGATTAATTTTTTTTGATTATAATAATAAAATTCATATCATTTACTAAAATATCCTCATTAATTGTAGTTAGTGGGGTAGTTAGGTTGGATGAAATACAATAAATATGTGTATAATAGTGAAAAAAATAATAAATGATACTTTGATATTCTAAAGTGACAATTATTTTGAGAAATAAAAAAAGGGTTACGCTAACAATTGTCCTTAGGGCATTTGTTAAGGATTCAAAATAGAAATAATTGATAAATTAAAGGTAGAAAAAGTTTACTTTTTGTTGTTTCAATGTCTGGAATGCACAATTTCCAAGAAAAGATTTCCACTTTAAACTTCTAAACAAATTCCCCAATGACACTTGTTAGCATTTTCCATAAAAAAAAAATACTAGAGATACAATTATTTTGAGACGTATGGAGTAATATTCTCATTCTCTTATGCAATAATGTGAACATTTACTATTATCATTAATAATGAGAAAAAATATATTATTATTATTTGTCATTTCGTCTATTTAAAAAAAAGGTAATCATTCATTGTTACGTTAAATTGTTTTTTATAGTATAAAAAGCTTAATGAAAATAAATATAAAATGAAATTTAGTGAATAAAATTAATATATAATATTTAATATACTAAATAATTAATAAAATTTAAATTACTTTTAAAATAAATACCAAAATTCTGAATACCTAATATTTATTGATATAAATTTTGTTATGCATTAAGAATACCATTTTATGTAATTTTACATTTATTGTATAACTGATTTTATCAAACACTTCAACTATCATTCATAAACTATCAACAATAACATATCGGCTATCAGGCATCGACTATTAGCCATAAGTTATCAACGATTTTATCAATTATCCGCTACCTTATCGAACAAAACCTTAGACAAACAAATTTCGAAGGTTTTTTCAATTTTATATATTTATATATATAGGGGTGTTCGCGGTGCGGTTTGGTTCTGTTTTGAGGTTAAAAGTCATCCGAACCGCAAGATGAAAAAACATGCAGTTTGGTTTGGTTTGATTGACTTAAAAAAAAATCCGAACCAAACCAACCAACGCGGGTTGGGTTGGATCGGTTTGTGCATTTTTGTTCGCCATAATAATTTTTTTTGTTTCCAACATTAAAATCGAGTTAAAAAGCTATAACACAACATATTTCCAGCAATGTTAATGTTTTAAATTTCAACCATCATTACAATTTTATTGTAACTAAACAATATAGACGAAATTTAAAACGTGGACAAAAATTAATCCTATTATTTAAGAAATGTAAAAGAGTAATATTTTATCTTTCTATAAAATTTCAAATAGCAAATAAATATATTTTTTAAATAAAAAGCAAAGAAGAAATTTTTTTTTTTTTGAGCAAAGCAAAGAAGAAATTTAACAAGAGAAAAAATATGTCATTTTATAAAAGTTTCGATTGAGTTTTTATAAGTATTGGTCTATATGACTTATGTTCAATTAGCGTTTTTGTTATGTTGCGGTTTGATTTAGTTTGATTTGGTTGGTAAAATAAAAATCGTAAACCGAGCCAAACTTACGGTTGAGTAAAAAAATGATCCAAATATATCCAAATCAAATACTGTTTTTTGCAGTTTCAATTTAGGTTGGTTCGGGTTACGGTTTTTCTATTGCATTAGTTCGGTTTTGAACTCTCTTGTCTCTATATATCTCTCACATAATCAATTTGTTTCTTTCACTTTTATAATTGAACGTTTCCCTCGCTCTTGCTTTTCTGTTCGTTATTTCTCATCAAACTTTCCCTTTCTCTCACAAACTCATCTTTCCGAATCCGAATCCCTCTCTCAATTTTCATCTCACAAATTGATCGACGATTTCCTCACTTCAAACTTTCCCTTACGATTCTCTCACAAAATCACAACTCCAAACTCATCCTTCCGAATTGATCGAGGATTTCTTCACTTGGAAGTTAGGGTTTTGTCTCTTTGAAGTGATAACTGGGGTAAATTTATCTCTTCTTAATTTTAACATTTTTTGTTGATTTCTGATACGGTATAATCTTGTCAAATTTTCTTGTTTAATTGATACTTTTTGTTACTGTTGTTGTTGTTGTTGAAGATTTTACTCTCATTTTCTTGATTAAGTTTCAAGATTCTAGCTTTTATGAGGCATTTTCCTGGAAATTTGATAACAGAAACCCAATTTGGGCATTGTGGGTCTGAAATAACTGAAAATT
>Ga0315915_1004816_pt1 | contig 16957 bp, 14 predicted proteins | sample MpolbnodulesMG_FD_207738 | JGI IMG/M metagenome (GOLD analysis project Ga0315915, IMG submission 207738) | Medicago polymorpha root nodule microbial communities from Los Angeles, California, United States - branched nodules | ecosystem: Host-associated > Plants > Roots > Nodule | place: USA...
ATGATACTTAATTTAAACTATTTAAAAAATAATCAAACCAAGAGAAATGATACTATGCACTACCTTTATAAATGGTCTGTCGTGAACCAAGACTTCAAAAAAATGTTTAAAATTCCAACAACGACAATGTCGTTTCTTCGTAGTGAATGTCAATTGTCATTTTTTTTCTTTTTTTATTAAAACAATGACTTAATTGATACCAATTTCATAAAAAAATAACAATATGTAATTCGTATGGAATCGACATCAATCAATCATTATCTTAATTGTAAATACGAGAAGGGTCGTGATTTTTAAATAGTAATATCGATCATTGTTAGAATTTCTGATAGTTTTATATTTGATCTACACTAGAACTCACCATCAAGCCAATATTTTTTTTAAGGATCAGACCAATATCTCATTGGTATTATATTACTCTTTTGAATATTTCATTTCTTTTAAAAACCGAAAGGATGAAGATGGCCCATATATACACACCGTGCGTAGAAAAAGACATTCATTCATGGAAACATTCCCTTCCAACAAATAAAAGAAAGAGAAATGATAAATGAACACAAATATTTTGACACAATACATACATCATATACACTGTTTAAGAATACATTTTTTTTCCCTTTCTCTTTTCCTTCCCTGCACATGGTTGCCACAATCTTTATTTCTTTCCCTTCCCTTCTCTGTAGTATAGTCTTCAACTTCCCTTCCCTATGAACTGTTCAATGATGGCAGATCGGAATAAATTCACTCATTCTGATCACCATTGTCGTCGTCTCCGTCGAAGTGATACCGACGACGAAGATTCTGTTGACGGCGTTGGTGATGGATGATGGGGACGAGATGACAGACGCCGACGAGGAAAGGAGGAAGTACCGCTGAATAATGGGGCGGCGAAGGAAGGATTGGGGGTGGGGGACGGTGAGGGGAGAGAACAGAGACGGTGAGGGAAGAGATAATAGGTGGTCGGAGGCGACAGAGAAACGGAAGGATGAGGAGGATCTGGAACGGACAAAGAATCGAATTTGCAATTGAAGGAGGAGCAGGATGAGGAATGAAAACGACAGTGAGAGGGAAGATAGAAGAGGTGGTTGGTGCGCGAGAGAGAGAGAGAGAGAACACGCAGAGAAGTGAAAGAAGAGGATAGGTTGTGTTTTGACAAAATTGCCCATGTTTTATTGTTGAAATGTCAAAACTATCCATGGTGTTGTATTTGTGTATACTAATTTGTGTTTAGTTATCATTTCTCTAAAAGAAAAAGTGTTGGCTAACAGGGGTCCTAATCTTTAGGGCACTTGTTAAAAAAATCGAAATCAGTAGGTTTGTATTAGATTCAACAATATTTTAATTTTTAAGAAGTTAAATTCATCACTTTTCATCGTTTTATAATATAATATTTATATTTTTATCCTTTTAACTAATGTCTTAAAGACACTCTTTAGTATTTCTGAAAAAATAAAATAAAAGGAGTAATAAAAAAGCAGTCACTTACAAAAATAAGCAATAATATTTGTTCATCTATTTTTTTCCTATCTATTTAATGATAACTTTGATGAGAACTTTGTTTTTCTCTAATTTTATTTTTATTGGTTAATTAAAACCAAGAAGCTGTAACACGTTACACCTTGCTACTTGAAGTGGGGTCATTTCAAAGTACAAAATAATTCAAATGGTGTACGAGTATATCATTCTTTTTCTTTTTTGAAGGGCGAGTATATATTCTTGATTACAACTTCCCTCAACAAAAAAAAACTTGATTACAACTTTAAATTAAAAGTAATTTTGCAAATGAACAGATAAACGAATTAAAAAATTCTTGAAAAAAAACGAATTAAGTCATAAAATATGACGTAACTATTTTTTAAAATTTTTATTCATATATTTATGGATATATGTTCAAATATTTTTTATTTGAGGTTTTGATTAAAATTTGCTCACGTATTTCGATGGTAAATTGGGTTTAGAGATAGTATTTGGAGACACAAAATTTGAGGTGGTCACGTGCAAACACGTACAAACCTTGTCATTATAATTCAGAAATCATTGAAGACCAAAAATAATAATTCAAAAATCATTGAAGACCAAAAATAGCCGCATGAAGATCACATTGCACACAAAATAGCCTCAAGTTTAATTAAAGGAAAATATTGTTATTTTGGGCATTGTTTAAATCATTAAAAGTGGTAATTTTTGCATAAAAAACTATGTAATTATTACTTTTATATTTGTTTGACTTATGCTTTTAGGATAGTTTTTTTTAACAAGTCAAAATAAAACTTAGATTAAACGATAAATGATGTTTATCTCATCACAGGATGTGTCAAGAAAGAGCAATAGTATTCAATTACAATAGACCAAAAAGAAGAAACAAAGTAAAAACATCTAACCAACATCCAAGCAATCTAAAGGACGCAGCCACCTCCAAAATAGCCCAATAGAAACATTTACAACATTTTTCTTCAGCCACACTTGACCTTTTACAAGATAAATTTCTTAGAATAGAATGGATTCTTTAAACAATGTCATCAATGCCCTTGTTAGCATAACCCTTAATTAAAAAAAAAGAGCTTCTACGATACATTAATAAATAAAAAAGATTTGATACATTTACGTTATAAATCTACTAACGAAAAGACGGACACGTGTAAATTATTGTGCTCTTTTTGTTGCGCTAACGCGTGTAAATTATGAATGGTATTTTATATGAAATTTTGATTTTGATTAAATTACAAGTATGGTGGCTTTCAAATTGTAACAAACCCAAAAATCATGTTTATCTTTTTCAATAACAAAGCGGATTTGATTCTTTTTGAGGCAGTTTATGGGCTAAAGTTTAATTTTCATAAAAGCGTGTCAGTAGGAATGAATATATTTGATTCTTGGTTGCATGCGGCGACTTTAGTTTTAAATTGTAAGCATATTTGTGCCTCATTTTTGTATTTGGGATTGCCTATTAAAGGAGACTCTAGGAAATTGAGGTTTTGGAATTCATTGTTTGATCAGATTAGAAAAAGGTTGTCAAGATGGAAGAGCATACATTTATTTATGGGAGGTCGTTTAATTCTTCTTAAGTCTATGTTGTCCTCTATTCCGGTCTACTTTTTTTCCTTCTTCAAAGCTCTCCATGTATCATTTCTTCCCCTGAATCTATTTTTAATGCATTATTTTTTGAGGGGGGTTGAGGATTTTAGAAAAATATATTGCACGGCGAATTGCGGTGTGCATGAGAATGTTAATCATCTTTTTGTTAAATATGATTATTATTTTTTTGCAAAATTTGGTATTGTATTTCCAGTCTGACTGGTCTCTTTATTGCTCTCAATGTATGGTGTTGGATCATGCATATCAGTTTGGTAGTTTAAGGAGTTTTTCGCATAAAGTTCAAAGCTCCCTAAATATTATTTTCCAGAGGAAGGAGGAGAATTTGTTGGCTCTTTGTGAAAGGGTGAAGCTTTAGTCATATTGGTGGTTTAAGTCAAAATATATTTTATTTGATTTTGAGTACAAATTATTGATGGGGTAAATCCGCAAGTGCACGGTTTACCGATGTAGTAATAAAGAGTATTGTTCGGACTGGGAGTTATGAATTTGATTCACTCTTAAACAATGATTAGATTGAAAGTTTAAAAGTTGTATTTTTGTTTTGAAAGAAAATAACTATAATAAAAACGCTTTGAGATTATTGGTTCATCTTGGTGACAAATCCTTTACAAACCAAACCCTAGACCTATAACCTTATGTTGGACTTATTTTCTAAAGACAAGTTTATCTTTAGCCTATCACATCTCCTTTCGGTCTCAGTGAGTGTGTTTCGTTAGCAACCACGCCTATTTTCATGGTTGATTGCTATTGAAATCCTTGAAGCTCGAAACTTTATTGTCTCAACGTTTGCTAGACTATTTTCACGTTTCACAATCCTTGTCTAATTGCACTTGTTTCAATATCAAAATTTCATCTTTCGATCCTCCGCTTGATATTTGTGATTATGAATTAACAACTATTAAACTTCGCCTTTCGGTCCATCGATTAATACCTGTTAATTCATTATAAAACAGTGAAATAGATTAGAAAATAGATTTACATTAAATTAGGGTTCGAGGCTTTGTTTAATAGGGATTAGGTCATTAGACTCATCCAACAATCCCAAGACAAAGAAGTTTACTCACTCGTGTTCATCGTAGACATGGAGAAAAAGAAGAAGAAGAACACAAAAGTAAATAACAAGAAAATAAAGATGAACTTTTATTCAAAGAAACAATTGTCACTTATTATTTCAAAGAACAAAAGATAATTCAATATGTTTGCTAGCTGCTATATTTATAGCTTACAACTACTTAAGCCCCAAGAAATACATCAATAGAATGTTCCACAAGAAACCATGGGCTTTGGATCAAAAATAAACTAAACAGGCAACTTGCCGAAGCAGCAAAAGGGATGTTGTGGTGGTGGCACGGCCCATGCCAACTCTCTGACTTTGGCCAAATGCTTCAAACTTTGATGGTGTGGCCACGCCGCTGTCTTGCGTGGCCATACCTGATATTTTTGCACAAAATCTTCATATTTTTGGCCCGAATTAGCTCTAAATCTCATCTCTTTTGCTCCAAGACTCAATCTTTAAGATATTTGTTCATTAAATTAAATAACTTGCAATTGAAGTAAAATAGTTCTAAAAAGAAAATAAAAATACATAAAATCTAAATAAAACAGACTCAAATAATCTATTAAAAACACTAATTAATGACTCATCAATTATAGAGGTTGAATCCTATTTACTATTTAACCGCAGTTACCTAGCTAGTTTAGTTTGATTTTTTCCTTCCTTTTTATGTTGTTCTCTGCTACTTTGTCAGACTTCTATTAGTACACCTTGAGTTGTGGAGGCTTGATCTGATTTTTAATATATATATATATATATATATATATGGCCTTAAAAAACAGTAATTTAACAAATATAATACAAATTCTCATCGTTTTTAATACCACCAACAATATAACATTAATATAGGAAATTTTGTTTGAGGGTATAATTGAAATCATAAAAAATTTAGCCCAAAATATATATCATTTCTTTATAATATTTATAATACTGTTCCTATTGTAGCGAGATATTTCTATTTCAATGAATTTAATTTTTTCAATTAAAATTTAAAATAATAATAATATTAAAGGATAAACTAGATTAGATGAAGGGTAAAATAGGTAATGAAAACATCAGCTCAAACTCATGTATTTTAAACCTCTTTATATATAGTATAGATAAATTAATGATTATTTTATGAAATAAAAAGTTATTTGTCGTTTAAGAGAGGTTTTCCTAGTTCCACAATGTATATCACATCAGTATATATTCTCTTGGGTTCAACAATGATAGTTCAATTTGAACACTATGAAAGTGAAACAAATGCAAGAATAGGAGGTTGGATTGTGTTGACTTTTTCAACCTTTTCTAAGTGTTTTGCACTGGTTAGAGTCTGATGAGTTCAGAGTCTGATAGCAGAGGATAAAATCAAACACAAAGGTAGAGAGAGCATACACACATCAATTATATTGGTTCCTCCTATAATCCAGAAGTAGTCCAATCCCCTTACACTTCCAAGGGTTTTTTTACCATAATCACAACTGATTACATAATGCTCAGAGATACAACCAAGAGATTCCAAATGCTCAACACACACAAGCAAAAGACTTTCAATGCTCAATCACAATTGAAAGAAACTTTTAAAAGTTTACAAATAAAATACATGTTCTTACACTTGATATACAATCAAAGGTGTAAACAATATAGTACAACATAAACTCTAAAACTTAGAATTTCAATTAGTCTTTCAACCTCTCCTGTGCTTCTGATGCGCTTATACATGTTCAGACTTTGGTAAATTTATTCTATGGTCATGCACACTTGAACATGTATTAACATATCCAATTGTTCTTTATTACTTTTGTTATCATCAGAACTCTAAAGGAATTGTACAAAACCAATTTTGTTCCAACACACCACAAACAAATTAAGAAAATTGTAGTTGTAGTATAAATAAAAGCGAGCATAATATTTTTACTAAATTAACTTTATTGAAAAATATTAGTGTATCTATCACTATCATAAATAAAAACTCATAATATATATTGTCGCGTCATTTTTCAGAGATCATAGCTATTTGGTTAGCATAAACTCACTATTTTAATTTCACGATTGAACTTTTAATATTTCAAAAGAAAGGGAAAAAAGTTCTAAATTACTACAATTTGAAAGATTTAGGGTTCGGGGGTTAATTATATTTAGGAAAGGTGTTAGCACCCTAAATATTTGTAGCACTCTACGAGAACCTTTTGATTTTATTTATTTTTCGTGCTATAACTTGCCTGCTTAAGGAGACGGAATTAAAGTGATTAAAAGAAAGAGAAATGGTTTTTATTTACATTTTTTATGGATTTTGAAGGACAAGGTCCTTTGCCTACATACTCGTGAGAGATCAAAACCTCGTAGTTCGAGGTAGAAATTGACGTTTGATCTGTTTTGTATTTTTTATTAGTTTTTCAAAAAAAGTTTTAAAGAAGGAAAAGCCAAAGTGGCAAATAAGAATTGGTTTGTGTTTTATAATATTAAAAGAAAATAGACTCAAGATATAATTAAATTGATTAACATTTGATTTAGAAAATAAAATAAAAATGGGATCACTTGATTGAAAATCAAGGTTTATTATGAAAATATTTTTTTTGTGATTTTTGTTATTTGAATGTTTTTGCTGTTTTGGAATAATAAATGAAAACTAAACTAACGGAGCAATAAAAATAAAAGCGCGTGAATTTTTGTAGTGACGTTGGATCACCACAAAATCCCTAATCTATTTTTTTTTCTTTTTTGCATTTTTGGATATAAATAAAGCGATAAAGAAATAAAAGGACACGCGCACACAATTTTCTTATTTATATTGTTTACATTGAATCTAGATACATTCTAAAAATAAATGACGATAATTAAAATGCTAAATGATAATAATAAATAGAAATAAAATGAAACGCAAAAAATGCTAAAAAGTAAGAAAATAAAAGAAACTAAGAGAGAAAGACAATCAAAGGGACAAAAGTACCGAAGAGAGAAAATTTCGAAGGGACAAAATTCCGAAGGGACAGAAAAAGAGAGAGAAGAAAATAATAGTTCGTCAACACATGCTGAATGAGGGAGAAGAGAGAAAAATTCTTTGACAACTCAAGAGAACTTTTAGTGTGTTTTGAAGCGTGGAATGAGGGCTCTATTTATAGATGAGGAAGTTGATGAAAATGGAAAAGTGGTTTAATGATTTTTGATGGACAATTATGATGAATTTTGAAAAAGGAATGTTAAAGTTGACACTTGACTTGAATTTTTTTGGACCTTGGACATTTTATTTTTGGACATATTCTAAGTAATAAAAAAGAAAATAACCTAAAAAACAAAACAAAATAAAATAAAAATTAATAAAATAAAATAAATAAAAAAGACTAACAATAAAATAAAAATACGGGCCCCAAAATTAACCGAAAATGAGGTATTTTAAAGTACCACTCTGCCGAATTCTTCTCTGAAAAGTCAGATAATATTCTGGATCAGAGGGTGTATGAATGTAGGGTCTTAGGTCAAAAATTGGGGTATGACATATATTATCTCGAGAGTGATACAATTTATATTAATAGAAGATATAGTTAAATAATAATAGAGTCGTGTTAACAAGGGATTGCGATTCCTTGCAGAGTCCTACATTTAGTATAAATTTTAGTAAAAGACAAAATCGTTAGATTAGAAAAAGATAAAAACACGTAAAAGATGTGTTTTATTCACTAAAAAAATGAAGGACATGACAACTTTAGTTGTACAATGCTTGACTTGTAAAACTACTTTAGAAACAGGACAATTTGGATGCAAATGATATGTCAAAAAGTGAATTTTTTGTCCATCACTAAACCAAAATACAACTTTTTGTCCCATATACAAGTTGTCCAAAATACCAAAACAACATTTTGTCCACGAAAAATCGCATATGACAAAAATTATTCAATACCATAAAAGTTTGTCTTGTTTTGTTCTGCCTCGTGTTGTGCTGTTTTGTCTTATGTTGTTATTTCTAATACTTACTGCTTAACGTATCAAACTCACCATAAATGATATTGCAAATGCAAGAATCCGAGGAAAAGTAAATGAGTTGTGTGCAAATGTTGTTGTAAAAGTACACCAACTTATAGAAGATTGACATTGCGCCAACACTCCTCTAAGTGTGAACACCCATCAACAAGTTTCTCCGACTTCGCACAAAAGGAGTACTTTGTCGTTGAGCTCCTCTTCGGGGGTAGCAACTGATGTGCATTGGGAGCGACCACGACAAGGTAGAATTAAATACAATATAAATGTTTCTTTCTTGTAGGTTTGTAACCGTACAAAAATTGGTATGCACGTGTGTGATGGTGATGAAGCTTTTGTTCAGCTAAAACTGCTAGTTTTTCACCTTTATATCTCGTCTTTGTAGATCGTTGGGTTTGTTTTATGCTTTAGAATGGTTAAACGACATGCAAATGAATAATCAATAATGTCAATTTTATGGTGGATTCTAAAAGAGAAATGATATTTGTACAACCACTTTGTAACAATTTTTAGACAACTTTCTCTCTCATACTCACATTATATTCTTATTATCTCTCTTCCTTTTTCTCTCTCCATTGTTTTTGACCAATGTAAAAAGAGAAAATGAAGGTTGTCAAATAAATTGTACCAAATAGTTGTTCAAAGATCATTGCTCATTTTAAAATAAACAATGATGTTTTTCACTCTAACAGGTCTGATGTTTCAAAGATCGACCAGACTATTCTAAAGTGCTAAAGACTTTTTTATTTTGAGTTTACAAACTCTTAGTGGAGTTTAATAAACGACAAATAAATGAAATAATTCATACTATAAGAGTAGAAGACACATTATCATTTAGTCATATCATTTATTTTGATATTCTTTATTGTATTAACGAAATGCTATTGGTATCTTTAATAAAAATTATCCATTTTAATTGTCTAGACACTGCTCCGAAAAACATCCGGGAAAATATTGAAATTTGAATGGATTGTCCTTTTTCAAACAAAATGAGTCATTCATAAAAATAAAAACTTGTACTAATACTACTCCCTCCGTCCCGTACCCATTTAAAAATTGTAATTTTGACATGATTTACTTTGACCATATTTTTCTACTAATATACAAAATAACTAATATCATATAAGATGTTTTTTGATTTGTCTCGATGAGTATTTTCAAAATATCAAATTTTCGTAATTTTTTCCTATCTATTATTTAAAATATTTAAACTCAAAATTATGCATTAATATGCATAATGAATAAGATCAACTGTGTCAAGTATTAAGGGACTGTACTGTCATACATGACACTTTTCCCAAAATAATAATAAAACGAGACAAGACATGTAATCAAAATAACATTTGAATTTTATAATGTTGAGAAGTGACCGTGACCACTAGCAGCATGAAGACAAGGAAAATATCATAACTTTTCAGAGATTAGATTGTAGCAAAGGAGAGAAAGCAACAGCTAGCTAGCAAGCATTTTTTTTCACCTCCTTTCTCTCTCTAATAAGTAATACTAGACACTAGTACTCTGCTAAACAGTCACTGTCACACACATACTTAGATTCTGAAATCTCGGTCGCACATTTCACACCTCACCACACCAACAACATTTTCCACGTCTATGAAATACGGATTTAGACATCGGACACAATACATATATTAATACACCAATGCTAATATTAATTTGGAAAAATCATATAATTCAATTTAATCATATTTATTAGTACCGTGTCAATGTTAGACATGATAGGTGTCCAATACCGTAACACGCCTAAATTGAATGGTGTCTGTGCTTTCACATTTACCATCAGCTACCACCTTCACACTAATAACAAGTTCCTAGCTTGTAGCATTTCATCATAACATAGCTACCTATATGCTAGCTAGAAACTATAACTTAATAAAACCAAAAAAATCCAACAACAAATGCAAAATGAACAAATACTAGTAATAACTCTTTCCTACTTCTAGTTAACTTCAAACTTGGACCTACTCATTCATCACCAATACCATGACCACAATGATGTTAACCTTACTTCTTCTCCTCCTCCTCCTATTCTTCTCATCAAGTACTTGTTCCCCCTCCTTCCACCACCGCCGTATCCTCCATCAACCACTGTCGTTTCCTTCTATCTCCCTTCCACCAACACAACCACCATCTTCTTCACCACAAACCCAACCAAAACCACAACAAACACAACCCAAACTTCCATTTTCTTCTATCTCATCATCTTCACCACCACAAACACCATTCTTCCCATCTTACTATTCACCACCACTCCCTCCTTCTCCACCTTTCCTTGCCACTTTCCCAGCTAACATCTCCTCCTTACTCCTCCCACAACACCACACTCAAACACACAACCACCGCCATGCTGCTGCTATTGTCATCTCACTCTCTCTCCTCTCCCTTGTTATACTCTCTATTTCCACTGTCTTCGCCTTCCACCGCCACCGTCATAGCCACAAAACTTCCTCCACCACCGTTAACGATGACAATGCTTCAAGATCAGATAGTCTTCGGTTATTCCCACCAAACACTGCTACTTCAGACTCCGTCGACCAAACAACTAACGACAAGTCAAGTTCTATGTCGGAGTTATTCAACCTCGGAACTGTAACAACCTCGGATGACACTAAAGCAACAGCAGAGTCAAGCTGTAACGGTAACAGCAATGACGGTTTCCCTCCGCCGTACCGGTATGTTACAGACTCGCCGGAGCTACACCCTTTACCACCACTGCCACGTCACAATGTCAGAACATGCAACAATGAACCAAAGAAGAAAGAAGAAGAAGTTGAAGAGTTTTATTCTCCAAAAGATTCTCCTGAGAACAAACAGCATAGTCCTTCTCCTTCTTCTTCACCGGTTGTTACTGTTGCTGTTGCTGCTACAAGCTCACGTTCATTCAATGTTTTTCCGGCTGATAGATTTGGCAGTAAAAGCTTTACTTCAAGAACTGCTTCATACCCTCTTTCTTACTCTCTTTCACGTTCTCCTTCTCTTAATCTTAGCCCTATTGAAAGTGTGAAATCTTTTCCTCCTATAAACCCTGTTTCACCATCTTTTTCTTCTGAATCATGTTCTCCAATGCCAAGGGAAGATTTTGGTTTGAAATGGGATGGTAATGATACTCAGGTGAGTAAAATGGCTCCTCCTGTTCCTCCACCGCTGCCGCCGAGGTTTTGGGAGACTCCGGTGGTGGTTTCTCAAGATGGTAATGGTGATGTTAGTGTTGAGAATGAGGAAAATTTAAAGCCAAAGTTGAAGGCTTTACATTGGGATAAAGTTAAAGCTAGCTCAGATAGGGCCATGGTTTGGGATCAGCTGAGACCAAGCTCTTTTCAGTAAGACACACTTAACTAACATCATTAACATTTGACTTTGTCTTAGAATTAAAAAACTTGTCATTATCATAGTATCTTTGTTTTATTCTATTTTATGTAAATGTTGGTTTCATACTCATTATGTGTGTTTTTTAATTATTATATCAATTATCATCCATGTGTTATGTTATTTATACTTGTTAATTAATAATTGGGTTGAGTTGCAGATTGAATGAAGATATGATTGAGTCACTATTTATGGCAAATAATTCCAATTCCAGTGGAAATTCTGCTTTGGCTTCTAATCCTAAAGATAACGCTAGGCATCAAATAATTCATGCTTCTCCAATGCCACCTGAAGATAGGGTGCTTGATCCTAAGAAGTCTCAGAACATTGCCATTTTGCTTCGAGCACTGAATGTAACAATTGATGAAGTTTGTGAAGCCCTTAGGGAAGGTGATCATGAATCTCTTGGCATTTTCTTTTCTATGACCTGCATGATTTTATAGCTTTCTATATTGGCCTGTATATGTTTTAGTGTCATATAAGCATTTGAATGACACTATCATTAAGTGCATGTGTGATGCTTTTCATCTTATTGCTTGTGGTTCTATTTCCATGTCTGCCCCATATGAGAAGCTAAGGTAAAGGAAGAAGTGTTATCATCCTTGTAAGTGGCTTTCTGATGTTGGCGGTATATTAAAGCTTATTTTTGCTTTCAATAGGCAATTGTGATACATTGGGAACAGAACTTCTTGAAAGTTTGTTAAAGATGGCTCCTACTGAGGAGGAAAAAACTAAGCTGAAGGAGTTTAAAGATGAGTCGCCTTTCAAGCTAGGCCCAGCTGAGAAATTTCTTAAAGTCATGCTTGATATACCTTTTGCATTCAAAAGAATGGATGCTATGCTATACATTGCTAATTTTGATTCAGAATTGGAATACCTTAAGAAATCCTTTGATGCTCTGAAGGTATATATATTCTTCAATTTCTTTCTATTGATTTCACTGGTATGAAATTTAGTGACCTTTCAGTGTCAATCAAGCTAAACATTAGCTTGTATTTTTTAATTTCTAATCTTGTTATGCATTGGATTTTGTTTGAATATACCTGCAGTTCTCATAGTTTATTCTTTGCCACAGGTGGCTTGTGAGGAATTAAAGAATAGCAGAATGTTTATGAAGATACTTGAGGCAGTTCTTAGAACAGGAAATCGAATGAACGTTGGCACCGACCGTGGTGATGCACAAGCATTCAAACTGGACACACTTTTGAAGTTGGTTGATATCAAGGGAACCGATGGAAAGACTACTCTTTTACATTTCGTTGTGCAAGAAATTATCAGAACTGAGTGTTCTCATGTATCTGGTGCCAATAATCACTCCGTCAACAACCCTCAATATACCCTTCAAGAGGAGGTTGACTCCATGAAGCTTGGACTGCAAGTTGTATCAGGTTTGAGTGGGGAACTCGCTAATGTTAAAAAGGCAGCTGTTATGGATTCAGACGCACTGAGTAGTGATGTTTCTAAACTTGCCAAAGGAATCGAAAAGGTTGCGGAAGTGGTAAAATTGAATGAAGAATCACCATTGAAAGAAGCTAACCAAAAATTTTCTGAGGCAATGAAAGGTTTCTTGGAGAGGGGAGAGGAAGAGATTTCAAAAATCATCGCACAAGAGAAAAATGCTCTCTCTTCAGTGAAGGATATAACCGAGTATTTCCATGGTAATTCGGCGAAGGAAGAAGCTCATCGTTTTAGGATATTTATGGTGGTACGGGATTTTCTTTCGATACTAGATGGTGTATGTAAGCAAGTTGGGAAAGCAAACGAGAGGACATTAGTTGGGTCGCGGCAATATGTGATGCCTGCAGTCACTACATCGACACCAATTTTCCCTGAGTTTAATGGTAAGCAACCATCTGATTCCTCAGAATCTGATTAGCTTAAAAAAATATCGAATCCAGTTGGGACCATTCGAGTTATTTTATCTATGATTGGTCATTGATGGGTTGGGTTTTTATCATCTTTTCGATGATAATGAGAAGCTCTTGCTATCATAGCACATGTCTTTGTACCTTAAGAATGCTGTACATGTTTAACTATTATATAACAAGTTAATTAGTACTTTTTTCTGTGCCTCACACTGCTCAGTTGGTTGCTTCTCTGTATTGTATTCATATATGAATGATCAACCAAAATTATGGAATTGTTTATACTTATCATTAATGCATTTAAAGAACTGTGAATTTTGTGGTAAAAAAAAACAACCAACAAATTGTGGCTCATACGGTGCACAACTTGGGCATGTTAATTGTTAGGGCCAATACTAAAATGGCTATCATAGCTACCATGGCGGAGCAATGTCACAAAACACTTCTGGCCATCGGTCTTGAGGCAAGGCACTAGACTCTGGTATCGATTCAGTGAAGACCGACATTTAGAGTTGATTTCACAATAGAACACGGAGTGTTGAAGCACATTGTTGCAGTGGCTGCAGCTGTGCCAGAATGGCGCCGTGGCAGCGGCAATCAATCTGGACAACCAATTGTATATTTTGGTTGTGTTACTTATATGCCTCACACGCCTCACACCCTAATTAGGTAGTAACTGATACAGCAGCTATGTTGTGTTGAACTTCAGTAACCATTGTGCATGTCAAAGCATAATTTATTTGGATGATGACAAAGGGGTATTTGAGTTTCCATTTGTAAAGTTTTGACTAGAGTTTTTTGGACCTTAGTATCATTGTGACAGCCAGTGTAAATAGCAACCATAATTAGGTCAAGGACGATAATGGCATTATCTGTCTCATTAATACCATTATTGCCATTATTGCCAGCTGAAATCTGATGTGTTTCTGACACATAAATGGCCAAACCACACCAGTTTAAAGCCTTGGAAGTTAATGGAGGAGTGTCTCAGAATGGACTTCATAATTGTACATTGTACTATGCCTCTTGGTTTCCCTCTTCATTATTTTGAGGCATGGGGTGCTACAGTTTCCCGTAGCAGGATACGACGATTTTTTTTTTCTACCCTACCTTTTGCCAAAAAATCCAAAACTACTATACTTTTTCGAAAAATTGCATAAATGCCATTCTTTTTCAGATTTTCTGATACCACTCTACTTGGTCTTGCGGGGTATCCTTGACAAAAATTTTGTCCTTATTATACCACTCCATTTGGTCTTGCGGGGTACTTTCCCTAATATTTTTTCGAAAATTTTAAATACCACTCCATCTTGACTTGCGTGGTATTTTTGTGTTTTTTTTTTGTAAATTTTAAATACCCCACAACTTGGGATAGAGTGGTATAATAAGGACAAAATTTTTGCTGCATTGATTTCCGTTTTTGCATGCATAATATATAAAAAAATAATTAAAATAACTTATTTTTAATAAACTAATAAAAGTTATACAACAAATAAAATTACCATAAAATCTACAATTATTATAAATGCCCTGCTGTCCCACACCCTCGTCTTCGACGATTTCTTCCACGATTTACTTGAGGGTCATGTTGGTCTTCGTCATTGTTATCTGTAGTTGATTGTATCTGACTACCATAACCCAACGACAACGACACATCGCGTTCCCTTGTTGGCCATCCCATATCCAGAAATTGTTCATTGGAGTTCAATGAAGCCAGAGAGAAGTGAGATAGTAGGTTTTTTGGTGTTGGTGGGTGGTTTTAGTTTTGGTTGCTGTACATTGGGTATTGTGGGTTGTTGTAGGGGGGTAATTAGTGTTGGACGGTCTAGCTTGGTTTGGGTCATTATAGGAGAAGTAGTTGTTGTTGGACGTGCTAGCTTGGTTTGGGTCATTGTAACCAAAGTTTGACATTGAATTTTGTTGGTAAGTTGACTGATAATGAGGCTCATATGTATTTCTCGGGGAGGTATACGGTGGTGGTTGAATGATATTTTGTTGGGGATGTCGAGAAATTCATACATTACAGAACCATGAATGTTTTGTGTTGTTTGTGGTTGGGATTGATGATCTTGTAGTTGAGAAAAAATGTCTTGATCCAAAAAATCATCATGAATTGGTGGTTGGTCGTTGTGAATTTCAGGTTCATGCTCCGGCTGTTCTTCTTCGTCTGGATCTGAATGTGATGATTTTGTGTCATATGTGAAAGTCTGAAATCACTACTACATATGGGTACTTCAATTACAGTGAAGGTTATAATTGCACACATCCGAGAGAAGTTTAATTACACAATTTCATACAGAAAGGCATGGAGAGCAAAAAATAAGGCGATTGAATCAATTTATGGTAACTAGGAGGAGTCTTATAAAGAACTACCACAGTGGTTGATGGTCATGGAAAAAGATTTGCTAGGAACAATTATTGATTTTCAAACGGACCCATCAACAGAAGTGGTCAATGAGACCGTCTTCAAGCGTCTCTTTTGGGCCTTTCGTTTGTGCATCTTGGGTTTCGAATTCTACGAACCAATTGTCCAGATTGACGCAACTTGGTTGTATGGTAAATACAAAGGAACATTGTTGTTAGCTGTTGCGCAAGATGGGAACAACAAGATATTTCCCATTGCTTTCGCAATCGTGGAAGGCGAGACCAAGGAGGCATGGAGTTTTTTTTTGAAAAATCTAAGGCAGCATGTCACCCCACAGGTGAACATATGCCTCATTTCTGATAGACATGTGTCGATAAAGAGCACGTATGATGATCTACAAAATGGATGGCACGATGCTCCGACAAGCCATGTGTTTTGTGTCCGACACATTGCACAAAACTTTATGCGATGGTTCAAGGATGGAGAACTTAAGAAGAAAGTTGAAGGCATGGGTAAAAATTATCTCTTTCCTTGTAAATTTGACATATTATTTGTTTAAAGGACACATCTAACTTTTTTCAAAACAATGCAGGTTACGCCATGAACATCCCAACATTCTAATACTACCGCTCTGAAATCGCTGTTGCAGACCGAAAAGCTCTAGCATGGGTCGACAACATTCCCAAAGAAAAGTGGACTCAATCACATGATGATGGTCAACGATGGGGCCACATGACAAGTAACTTGGTAGAGTCACAAAACAACGTGTATAAGGGTATTCGAGGACTCCCGATCACAGCTATTGTGAAAGCATCCTATTACAGGTTGGCGACCTTGTTTACTAAAAGAGGACATGAGGCAGCGACAAAGGTAAATTCTGGCGAGCCATTCTCAGAAAACATCATGAAATTTCTAAGGGTTGAGCTGATTAAATCCAACAGTCATCAGGTCACTCAGTTTGACCGAGATCGGCATACCTTCTCCGTCCGTGAAACCATCGACCATAAAGAAGGATTACCAAAGTGAGAATACAAGGTGGACCTGCAAGATAAATGGTGTGACTGTGGACGGTTCAGAGCGTTACACCTGCCATGCTCACATGTCATTGCCGCATGTTCTAGCTTTTGTCACGACTACAAGACTTTTGTCGATAAAAAGTTCACGAATGAGTGTGTATACGCCGTATACAACATCCACTTCGACGTGGTTCACCACCAGACATATTGGCCTGATTAT
>Ga0315915_1004817_pt1 | contig 16957 bp, 8 predicted proteins | sample MpolbnodulesMG_FD_207738 | JGI IMG/M metagenome (GOLD analysis project Ga0315915, IMG submission 207738) | Medicago polymorpha root nodule microbial communities from Los Angeles, California, United States - branched nodules | ecosystem: Host-associated > Plants > Roots > Nodule | place: USA...
TTGAATGTTTAATCATTCAAAACACGTTGATTTGAGAGCCTATGCTCTACACGTTGATTTAGGAGTTGATGCTCCACACGTTGCTTTAAGAGCCGATGCTCTACACGTTGAATTGAGAGCCTATGCTATAACACGTTGATTGGTACCACATGCATACTGCATAGTCAAGTTGTTGTTGTGTCGTTGCATTGTCACGTCGTCGTCAAGTTGTTGAGTCGTTGTCGTTGATTTAATGCCAAGTAGAAATAATTGAACAATATGTGAAGTATTATTATTGTTTAGTTGTTGTTGTTTATGTTGTTAAATTTCGTTGATGAATTATATGCTTATTATTATTGAATGTGAAATCTCACCCCTTCTGTTTGAATGTTGCCTCTATGTGGGTAACGTGCAGATATCCAGGATTAGCTGCTGATGTGAGTTGATTCTCTTGCGTCGTCTTAGGGTCGCTCTGATACGTAACGGGATGGGGATATTTGCTTTGTTTTTCCACTGTTGCGTATTATTTATGAACCATGTTGTCGAACCTTTTGAATTGAGATTTTCACTTAAGTTGTTTATGTTGAGGCCGTAGTGACAAGGTTGTTGAATTAAAGAATTAAATTTTCCGCTGCGATGTTAATTGAATTTCGACAAGGTTGTTTTAATAAATAGTAACTTTACTCTATTTATACTTGAAATGTAGTGTGGCATTCCGTTTTACGTTGAATACTCTGATTTATGTGTAATATTTACATTGTTGGGAAAACGGGGTGTTTCACGCAGGGGGCAGAGACATGGTAGGCAGCAGGGTTGAGTATGATTAGGATTTTTTTTATGTACTTTTTGACTATGATGATGGTGATGTATAATTATGACATGTTTCGTACATTTTCGTATTTCTATGACATTTTCCGACATACCTTTTATATTATTTCTTGCATTTTAATTTTATCCTGTTCCTGTTAAATATTGGATGAATTTGTTTAGGTATCAATTGGTTATTGGATGAAAATTTTAGATGAATTTTCAATTGGTTATTGGATGAAAATTTTAGATGAATTTGGTTAGGAGAGACACTGGAAAATGAGTGTCTGGAAAATGAGCCAGACACGTAGCGGCAGTTAACAACCGCTGGGTGTAGCAACGATTAACTACCGTTGAACCCAGCGGCAGTTAACTGTTGTCGGCTTGGTAAACGGTTGTTAACTGCCGCTGGGGACATTTAGGTATTTTAATTGTGTCAATGTAAACTTATCAATGTCAGAAAAGCAATTTTCTTACTTAAATAAGCCAATCCTCTGAACAATATTTTCTTCTTACCACTGTTACTTGTTTGACAATGTATAGTTGTACATGTTTTTGCATTATAATAGCCTAGAAGAATTTCCAAGTACAAGGAGATCCTAGTTTTTGTCGTGAACGGGGTGAAGCTCTCTTCTTTGAAAAGCCAGATAATGCATGCTAAGAACTGAATTACACTACTAGGTGTCACAAATGGAATGTACCAGTTCGGATCTTTGGATATCTTTCTTTCCCCTAGATGTGGAAGCGTCGACTTGATCACTCATGTCATGCTGCTAGACCCCGACATTGACCAACCACTCGTATTTAATGACAATCAGCTTGGGGCTTTTGCATACCTTTCTAAGTCAAAGATAGTTTATTTCATGGTGAATCAAAGATAGTTTATTTCATTTCATTTAAAATGAGAGAATAAATACAACTAGGAGGTATGTAATACATAGATGAGTTAGACTGAAATATAAACACTCAAGTTAAACAATGAATAACTCTATTAACTTGCTTTCGAATAAAAGTTGATCTATAACCAACATCAGCATTGAACAAGTCTCTACATCGAGAGATGATAGTACCTAACTCTTCGCATAAGAAGTAGCATTGATAATGACATTAACAATCATTGGGCTAGACTATCACTTTCAAATCATAAAAACATTTATACTCAGTTTTTTAAATAAACTATAACAGTTAATGTATATCATGTAGATACATTAATTAGTGTATTAATTATCTTTTAATCTTTTAATTAGAAATTTCTTCAAAAAAAAAAAGAAGTATTTATGTATGAGAATGGTAGGAATAAATTGTAGCCATCATATTAAAAGCAAAAGTTGAGATTAAAAGATGGATTAATTAGTGTGTAAATACATGTGCAAATTTTTACGGTTTCTTTCACTCGTTAAATGTCGCGGCTCCAATGTGAGTCTGGCATACTTGAAAGATTGGTATACAAGAATAAGAATCAGCACCGCCGCTGTTCCTATTTCCAGCATCTTTTGAAGGTATGCACTGTAGTCTAGTCTCTCTGAAGTAAGTGTTCAATGATGTGAAATTGCTTAGTGTTGGAAAATTTTATGAAATCCTTTTCCCTTTTTTTTATGAGTAATTGTATTTGCATGGAATTTTGTGGTTACAATTGCATTTACATGCATGTAATGTGTCTTTACAAGTCATTCTGGGTTTGGTGATCATTAGGTGAGGAGGGATTTAAGGCTTCTGCATTTGGCCAACTTAGAGGAGCTTGTGACATCATGTTTCAATGTTATCAAAGGAGATAGACCAAAACATAAGATTCATCTTTTAGAGAGGTAGGTTTGTGTTATTTCTTTCAGCATTTTTGGAGTTTTCCAAATTTTATGCGCAAAGATTCAATTTAGATAACCGAGGAGGTGACATGATTGATGATTGTGTGTTTAAAACATGGAAAGCGTCTTTCATGTTGATATTTCATGCATTTCATCTCTTACCACTGTTTCAAATTGACATCAACACTCTTTTATGTGGCTAGGACAATGACAATTACAATATATAAAAGTTCTAAATGTTTCAAATTGTTTATGTGTTTTCCTTGCCTGTTTAATATGCCTGCAAGGCAGAAAGGAAAATTGGAAAACTTTTACATTCTCACTCTACAAGATCTCATGAAAATTGGATGTGACAATTTAAAACTTTCATGTAAAGAGATGTGATAATGATGATACCAATACCATAGACCATTATTCAAGCTTGTATGTTGTGGTTAAAGAACGAGGTATGTGAATATGGATGTCGCAGCATTATAACACGATTACAGTCCTCTGTCAAATGACTCACTGTTTTGCATAATTAAACAGATTGAAGTCTTTGCTTCTTTCTTGCCCCTCGTTTTGTTATTTGCCTTCTGAAATGTGTTTCTGTTATAATTTCTCCATCAAACTGTGATATTATTATAGGTCTGGGCTTTGCTGGTAATAATATTGTTGTACTTACTGTTTCATGACAGCTTGAAAAGGAGAAAATGCAATGATGTAAAGCAGAATTTTTTGGAGCGTCTTTTAGGATCTGCACGACTACTAGCAGAGGGGAAATTTCAGCTGAATATTATTAAGTGATTATGTTGCTGTTTTCAATACTTTTTAGTAATAATAAATTAAGATCAATGTTTCTACTGTGCTGGCTCATTAGCTGCTTCCTTTTCCCATGCCTAGAGTACGACTTTGAGTATTCAACAGATTAATTTGGGTAGTATGGCATGTCCAAGTCCCACATTGAGTAGTATGGGGTGCTCAAGTGCTTGGAGAACCCTCCCTTAAAAGCTAGCTATGAAGGGAAAAAAAAACAAACCACTTCAATACTCCACTGAGCATCCCATTCTACTCGATGTGAGACTTGACAACCCCATAATACCCAGGTTCCTATCACAACACCACCTCTAAGAGCTGACGTCCCGACAATTGCACTCCGCTAAACTTTACTCAGCCTCTCCGTAGGTACCCCTTTTTTATAAGTATTCAAGCACTTGGCCTTCCCTTAAAAGCCAGCTATAAGGGGGAAGAAGGAAGTCACTTAACTACTCCACCGAACATTCCATACTACTTGATGTGTGACTTGAGCAATGAGCACTCCATAAAATCTAGCTATCAAGGGGGAAGAATCAAATTACTTTTAAACTCCACTAAGTATCTTATACTATTTTTATTTTATTTTTTTGGAAAAATTCATCCCATACTACTTGATGTGAGACTTGGGCATAGCATAATGCTCAAGTCCCTATCAGATTCTAATTGGGGTTTTTTCCTCTATGCATAAGCATAGATTTAACATTGGATCAATTTTTTCTTACAGAGTCCTTTCTCTTATTTCAATTGATGTTCTGTTTTCCTATGCAGATGGTTAAACCAATACAGAAGGCTGCAACATATCCTTCTACTAGCATCATGTGGTTTATATTGTAACGATTTGTTCATTTATACTATATTCTTAGGGTTTAGTTGATTGGCCATTGCTTGGCCATGGTATAAGAAGGAATACTAAACCTTTCTCTTATACTTCATAACATAGGACCAGTTTTTTTTTTGAGGTAATACAGGTACCAGTTGATCTTACCAAATGGTACTACTAAATGCATATTTATACAAGTTTCATATTTGTTTTTAAATTTTCCTTCATTTTTTTTACAATACCATCTGAACACGTTCGGAATTTTCATGCTTAATTTTAGATGATGTTATATAATTTCTTTATCTGTACTCTGTCGTTCTTTTACGCATTTATGTTGATTTTTTTCCCTCTACATGTCTGTTAATCATTACAAATCTTTGTAGAAATGTAAAGAGGAACTTCTTATTTCATATTTGATAACTTCAAAGTTTTGAATTTCTCAAGCATTTTTTCATATTTTGCTTGGTTATCATTATCTTCTGTGATATAGTCATCTTTTTTTTTTGGTTACATATTATTGAATCCTTGAATCAAATTTTTTCTGTTTGGATTAATAGATCATAGAACCCCTTAGTAAATGTTATCATGGTTAATTCTAGTATCATTTAGTATGTGCATGCTACCCGAACATCTTTTTGAGTAATCTGTTACGATTTCCATATGAAATTTCTTTCCTTGACTATTTAACAGTGAGATATCTATATTGTTTGCTCGATCCTTTTTTATGGGACTTTCTGTGACTATTATGGCTTTGCTAGCGCGTCTACGAGTTTTGGTTCAACAAGTAAGTCTCCCATGTTTAATTTATTATAATTTAAGTTAGTCAAGGTTTCATGATAGTCGAATTGGAACTTGTTTAATGTGGAACACTTTTGCTGAGGTTATTTGTAAATAAACTATGAAGTAGAAGTGATATTATTTACTGTAAATTTAAAGAATTTGTGTTATTTATAGACTTTATGTTATATCTTCCCGTGATTGTGCATTTATCTTGATTGAGCTTTTTTCCCTCCTTGTGCAGATTTTACTTGATGTTGTTTATTTGTTCAACCCGGTCTCTTTCCTGTCTAAAAATAAGCAATCAATTAAAATGACTCATGAGGGAATAGAGGTTAGTTTGTAGCTGTACCACTAAATTCTCTGCTATATGTACTTATGCATAGATACGAGTGTATATTTGAAAATAATAATTTACATGCTAATCTATTTTTTCTTCATCTGTTCTGATGTGTACTACTAAATCAGGTTTTTAGAGAGTTCTACCCTGTTAGTGATGATAATGATTATGTTACATTAGATTGTGTCTGGAAATCACATAAGTATATATTAGATGAGAGGAAACATAAAAGGAAGAATGAAAGTCAAGTTGAGGATTTTGGTGGAAATCTTTATGTTCAATCATCAGATGTCAACCATAACACTATTGAGTCGATTCTTGGGGGTAAGACCCATGAAATGCTCATTTCTGCTATTCCATTATCACTGCCTTCTTTATTTTTGTATGATTAATATAATAAATGTCTTGTTAACGAGGCTTGTATTCAATAGGACTAATGAACTGAGTTTGAGAAAAAGAGAGGAAGTGTTTAGAATCTGAAAACTGATTTTGTCATTCTGATTCTGAATGAAGTACTACATGGTAATTATACAATAGCTGCTATGTAGAAGATATCGCACCTGGAACGGCATGTTGAAAAGAATGCACTAGATTGAATGTTAATTACAATGCATGGCGAAACTAAGGGTTAGGTGTTGAATAGGTGGTCCAACAAACAACTAAAGTGGTTATTTGGAGTCAAATTTCAGACTTCAACCTTGAGGATAAGGATCTTGCCGAGGAGGGGTTAATGCCATAACTCTAGTAACTAAATAAGTAGTTGATAACTGCAGCTCACTAGGGTTGGCCCAAAACCTAGTAGTAGTTAGTTAGCAAACAGATAAAAGGAAGCTCTAATAATGCTGAGCATCATTTGGCATTTCTGAGATTAGAAAACCTTGAGCATTGGCTTGGTTTCCAATTAAAAGGCATAGTTCAAGTCTCGTAACATTTTTTCTCTCCTTTGCTGGTTTCATTTGTCACCGTTATATGTAAAAAGTTAGATAGTAATATTTTGATGTGATTAAACACGGTAAATCGTGTCTTCTGCAGATGACCAACTTGACCCAGAGAGAGGTGAAACAGATGCTGCAGCTAAAGAGGATCCCCCTCATGCCAAGGATATGAATTCTGATTTGTTGACAGGCTCATCGCAAATTGATGAAGTTAAGGAGACTGTTTAATAGTGAGGAGGGAGGAGAAAACCGCTCTACCACAAAAGTCTCTTTTTGCCAATCTTCACCAGAGAACAACGTGCATGCATTATCACACTCTACAACCAATGGCAAACTTCACTCCGGAGAGAGCAACTTGCATGCATTATCACAGTCTTCAACCAGTGGCAAAATCCATTCTGGTTCGAAGGTGTCATTTGTGTCAATAAAGAATACTACATAAATACCACAAAGTGTACAAAGTGGTATTTCTGTGTTAACTAGCAATCCCAAGGCTAAGGCATTCCATTTCAAGGGAAATGAAATTGATCAAACAAAAGATGACTTTCTAAGTGCTGATGTTTTGAATACAAGAACATTGAAAATGTCTCGATTCTTTTGCTAGTTACATTACAGTAGGAAAATTTGCTTTAATATGAAAAGTCATTTACTTGAACTAGTTTTTATTTTTTAATAATTTATTCTTTAGTCAATCGAATTAATTAAATCATGATTTGAAGATCTCTTCGGTTCAATTCTAGTCAGATTTTGAAATAATTGCTCTTGAACAGTCTATAACAACAGATGTTAGAATTGGAACCAACCACCAAAACAACCATCAAATCCATCTCCAGTTCAAACTTCAATTTTAGAGGAACCTTCTATTACATTAAATTTATCTAATGCAGTTGCCAAACCTCTGTTTTGTCAAAAAAATTATATCACACCTCTTTATTCTGATTAATTGTGAGCCTAATCTAATTTATTATTTAGGCAATGAACACTGGCTTTTATATTGAGATGTAAGCTGGATCAGGCATGGCATCTGAATGTGACAGATTTGTGCTTCTGGTTCCAGCTGATGTGAAGAAAAAAAATAGAGATGCATTCTTTCACGGCACATGTTGGAGAATCTGTACTCAAACAACAAAATAATTTTGCCATCACGTTGAAAGGGACATGAGCATCATATATCCCGCTTTTGAAGGCCTTACATTCGATTACACAAGGAAAAATGTAGACTAGTTTCAAGAAGAATTTGGTTACATGTCACGATTATTTTTCTCGTGTCTCAATGTCTTCGCGCCGCGATAATTGTAAATGTTACAAAGTGTGAAAGTGAATAAATGCACGATAGTGTTGCTTATATTTGGTTCCACATTTTCAAAACCAATTTTTATTAGCATGATAAAACTTGATCTCAAGATAAAACTAGGCAATACAAAATCTCAAGATTGAGCTTCAGTTTTAATGAAAAGCATAGAACAGAATTTTACAAGACACACTTGATCTCAGATCGGGTGACCAATGTCATTCCATCAACCTGAAATCTCCTCCATTTTTTTATACAAACCATTAATCTATAAAGTACGGACACATACATTGACATCAATAATAATTGAAAAAATAACATAATTCCATGGAATCACATGTGTGGTGGACATCGACATGTATTAGACACCAGACACACTAGGTGCTTCATCTAACCCATATTAATGGGTATGATACACACACGTTTCTTATTTGTAACAACATCTCCTAATCACTACCATACAAAAACAAATAGCCAAGACGGAACATTTTTGGATTCAAATTTCAGTCCCTATGAACAGAACTTCTCATATAATTACTCTCACTGTGAACTCTGATTGGTCAAACGATCAGGGTTCGTAACCTCTTCCTTAGGGACAGTAACAGTAAGAACACCATCTTCAATAGAAGCCTTAACCTGATCCAATTTACAATTAGCTGGAAGAGTAAAACTCCTCATGAATTTACCACTACTACGCTCAACACGCTGACATCCATCATTTGTATCTTGTCTCTCCATGCCCCTCTCTCCTGTTATCTGAAGCACTCTTCCATCTTCAACCTCAACTTTCACTTCCTCTTTGTTCAGCCCTGGTACATCAGCTTTGAACACATGGGCTTCTGGAGTTTCCTTCCAATCAATCTGGTTGTTGAGGAAAATTGGATTTTCTCGTGAAAATTCTTGGATTGAGGTAGCAAATGGGGAATTCTCAAAAGGGCTGTTGTTGCCTGGTATCATCGACATTTTCTTGTAAGATTAAAATATTGCAAAGATTGTGTTATGTTGTAGAGACATGATCTGTCTTATTTGAAGATAATTATGAAAGGTGAAGAGAATTCTTCGTAAAACACTCAGGGACATAATTAGATGTTTCCATTCTTAGGATGTTTCATGTGGATATTATTTTACTTGATCTTTGTGGAATTTATGCTATATATACTTACTATGAATTTACAAATACTTAAAATAGACATAAACGACGTGAGACACTAGATAATTAAACCATGCTTACATGATTTATTCGTTACAAAATAGAACGAACTCACATTGCTGAATTTATTTTTACACACAGCATATAAACTGGTACGCATTACAATGAAACAGAACACACAAAACACTTCACACTATTCTCAACCCAAAAACATAGAGCTTTGAATATGTGTTCAACCAGAGATTTCAATGGACTTAACATCAGGCTTCTTGATTTCTTCCTTAGGAACAGTAACAGTGAGAACACCATTCTCCATCGCAGCTTTCACTTGATCCATCTTGGCATTTTCGGGCAATCTGAACCTTCTCATAAACTTTCCACTGCTACGCTCCACGCGATGCCATTGATCGTTCTTGTCTTCTTTTTCAACGTTCCTCTCACCGCTTATCTGAAGAACTCTGTCATCTTCAATTTCAACCTTCACTTCCTCCTTCTTCAGTCCAGGAAGATCAGCCTTGAACACATGAGCTTCTGGGGTCTCCTTCCAATCAATCCTAGTGCTCACAAATGCGGAATTCTCCCGAGGGAATGAAGAAGCAGAAAGTGCAGAAGAATTGGTGAAAGGAAAATCCTTGAAGGGGTCCCAGACGTCAAGGGAGAACGGATCGAAAACATTGCTCCTTCGGCCACCAAAAAAACTTGGAATCAGCGACATGTTTGATGAAGATTTTAGAACTCTGTGAATTGAGAAAATAATAATGCTATAAATATGCTTGGTGTTTCTGGAGACCGGAGTGACGGGTATATAAAGGAGATGAGGAATGATCTTGTACTCTCGAGAAAATGCTGCTCTGTTCATTCATTGTCGTCGCTCAAGTCTTGAAAATTCAGGAACATTCTGGAGAGACCTAGCTTGTTTTATTTAGGTTAAATTCAATTTTGACCCCAACTTTTACAAAACGGAAATTACAACCTTCAAACTATAACTTTGGTGGGGTCAAAATTGTTGGTCTTTAAGGTCGAAGAATCAAAAGTGTTCTTTACTCAAATAATGAGATATACACATGTATTTAACACATGACCGTTCTTTGAGGAGTGCAAAGAGTTCAATCGAGCTGAACTTCCCAAAAATGATGGGCCTTAAGAAAAAAAATCATTTGTTCAATATCCCCCACCCCCGCTCAAAAAAGAAAAATAAACATGTTTCATGTTTCAATTTCTAAGTAAAAAATCATGTTCCATGTTTTCGATTTCTAAGTTAAAAAACACTTCTTTAGTAAAAAAAATTGTTAATTTTGATTTCAGTGACTAATAATTATTATACGAGTGTTATTTTTAATTTAAATAGAAGATTAATCTTTTAAAAAACATTGTGCGTTTTTTTTATTAGGGGCCTATTTTTACTCTGAGAGCCGAGACTCCGGTTTTATAGGGACGGCCCTGATTTGACATGTGACATATAACTCTTTAAATTTGATCTAATGTATGCGTTGATCTAGTCAAAATTAAGGGGACATCATTTTTACAAACAAAACTAAGGTTAGGGGCCAAAAGTGATATTTTGAAAGTTTGGAGGCCAATATCGTCGGGATGTAAAAGTTTTTTTTTTTTGAGAGGATCGGGATGTAAAAGTTTGGAGGCTAAAAGTGCAATTTAACCTTTTATTTATTAAACCATAATCAATGTCCAATATCTAATCTACACCTTGAGAGAGAAAGGAATTCAAAGATTAATATGATAGATGTTTGTCATTTCCAATGAGAGATTTCAATTAATAAAAATAGTTTAATCCCTATTTTCAAATTTAACATTATTTTTAAAGATTCTAATGCATTTTTACGCAATAGACTATTCAACCAAATATGTAAATTTCTATTGATTTTGATAAATATTTACTTAAGAAGTATTTCGATAGAGAGACTAAACTTATGGACGTTCTTTAATTTTAGAAACGAATTCGGTATTATATAAATTTAAGAAACTAAAACCTCACTTTGTGAATGTGTGTGTATATATTGAAAATAAAGAGGGTCTTAGTCCAAAGTGAAACTATACAAGCACAACTCTGAGATATATAAGCCTTACATAATCACGGACAACTCAGCTATATATGCATTACAATTGCCTGATAATCTAAGGAAACCACAAAGCCACTCGCATTTGTCACCTCACAACAACCCACCAACTCTCAAACCATCACGGCTTGCCCCATCCGAATTAATTTTGATCCAACCAACCACGGGGCGACTCCAACTAATCTAAATTTGTTCCTTCGCTACGCATACACCCGACTTGGATGATGTCACAATGGTGTTATATTGTCCAAGACAATTTTGGTCTTTCAAAGTCACTATAATACTCCTCTTTATTCCTCAAAGTCCACAAAGCATGACAACTTATAGCCACAAAGAAAGTATTTTTGTTTTCTTTTCATATAATTTGTGTTAATTTTACTTGTAATCAAAGAGATACCAGACCCTTTGGATTAAACGGTTGTGTATATTTTGAGATAACAATGAATATCCTAAAAGAATTGTTTCCAGTATTTTAAAGAATGTGTCATTTATAGCTAGCATATCAATAACTCACCATAACTTTTTTCTGTTAATTCTTTTAAATATCAAGGATTAATTACACATGGATAAAAGATAAGATGGCAACAAGCGCACCACTAGGCCTTTTTTGATAGCACAATCAATCTTAAACACAACATTCATGAACTTAGAAGATATTACATTCTTGTGAACCTTTGAACCATGTGTAAAAGGTCAACAACATATGGCGCTAAGAAACCAAAAGTATCAAAAGCAAATGGTATAAAAACATGTTGATTGTGAGAATAAGCTTTCTCATGTTTAGCTATTTTGCTTGACGCAACTTTTAAGGTTGTCTGTCTTACCAAAAAGCCCCGACCTCTAATCCCACAAGTGGGAAACTCCGATCAAATCTACACATGCATGTTTTCATCATACCTGTCGCGATGTTTTTTGGATATCAAGCCATTAGATTAGTCTTGAATCTTAATTTGATTACACCACCGATCTTTTATTTTCCAAGGGGGGAAAGGGAAAAGAAAGAACAACCCTATAAGAGATTAAGGATTCAGGGGTTGGTTTTGCAAAGGGAAAGTTTTACGCACCCTAAGGACTATGATATTCCATAGGAACCTCTGGTTTTTATTTATCTTGTGCTAAGTTATTGCTTACTTTTTTGTAAATGAAATGCCTAAAGAAATCTAAGTGTAAGAATGGAAAAAGAAACATATTTCTGTTTTTTTTTTATTGATTTGGAAAGACAAAAGTCATTTGCCTACATACTCAAAAATAGGATCAAAATCATGTAGTTCACGTTAAATTAAAAAAGCGAGTAATGAGTTGGATTAATTTTAAAGTTTTTAAAAAAAAAGTTTTAAGAGGGTAAGAAGCTGAGAAGACACAGAAGAATAAAATGACGTGAGGTTGATTGATTTTAATTAAAAGAAACCAAGTCTAAGTATAGTTTATGACATAATAAAATTTGATTAAGAAATAAAAGAAAGAAGAAATCTCCTGGGGTAAAGTCGAAGGTATATTAAGAAAATATTTGTGGTGTTTGGCATATTGGAAATTTAATTTTTCTAAGTTAAAATGCTTAAAATCAGTTAAAAGCAAATAATTTATTTCTTAAAAGACCATTTAGCCCAAACATAAACTCATAAAGTGGGGGAAGGTTTAAATCAAGAGGAATATACATAAGATCATAAAATGATGTGAAACTTGTTGCACCATAACCAGCGATACTAAATTCCGCAAATAGGTGAAGAAATTGATATGCATGCAAATTAACTCCACAAATTTTGGTATATATTCATGGGCTAAACAGAATTTTTGCAATTAGAAGCATAAATTTTGCTAAAACATTTTAAACATAATACATAACACTAACTCAAAGTAAACTCGGATTTATTCACCTAGACATCACATTACAAAATTTATTTCCCATAGACATCACATTACACAAAACAGACCATTGCAACCAAGAAACAGAGTATCAGTACTGGGTTCAACCAGAGATATCAATGGACTTCACTTCAGGCTTCTTGGTCTCTTCTTTTGGAACAGTAACAGTGAGAACACCATTCTCCATTGCAGCTTTCACTTGATCCATTTTAGCATTCTCTGGCAATCTGAACCTTCTCATGAATTTACCACTGCTACGCTCCACGCGATGCCATTGATTGTTCTTGTCTTCTTTCTCAACGTTCCTCTCTCCGCTTATCTGAAGAACTCTGTCATCTTCAATTTCAACCTTCACTTCCTCCTTTTTCAGTCCTGGAAGATCAGCTTTGAACACATGAGCTTCTGGAGTTTCCTTCCAGTCCACTCGTGTGCTTGCAAATGCAGAATTCTCACGAGGGAATGAAGAGGCAGAAAGTGCAGAATTGGAGAATGGAAAATCCTTGAAGGGATCCCAAACGTCAAGAGAGAATGGATCAAAAGTGTTGCTCCTCCGGCCACCGAAGAAACTTGGAATCAGCGACATTTTACTTATGTGGTGTGAATTGGAAGAAATGAGAGTTTATAAAAAGATCTGAGTTTGTATTTGTTTTTGTTTTTGTTTGTTTTGATGGTTTCCTCTAAGGACATACAGGGTTTTTAAACGGCGTGGATGAGTAATCTAGTGTTTTCGAGAAAAATATCTATTGAGGTAGTTACAAAATTTCTTGAAAAATCAAGAAACGTTACGACCCGATGTTTAATACGGATGCGACTAGAATTCTCTAGATTCGGACTATAGTATAACTTTATCAACGAACACTAGTGGATTAGGCCCAAATTGCATTGGTAACATCATCATTAAAGTTGGTGTCTGTTTTCACTTGGATAAGTTTTTGGGTATTATTTTTTCCATCCTATCTGATGATCATGTACTCCGTAAATTTTTTAAAGATGCTCATGAGTTTTTGAATTATAAAATCTGAAAACATCTGAAGTGAATTTGGATTCTAAAATCCGAACAATGCTTATATATAACCAGTCAACAAACTCTCTCACATTTCAACAGTTTTCAGTTTTGCTTTTAAAAACAACAAAAAAACTAAGTAAAAAATTCCAAAAACCAGTCAAATAAAATCATAAAAATACTAAAAAATTCTAAAAATCAAATAAAACTAATGCAAATTTTTTCGGATTTTTTTGAGAATATGAAAAAATTTAAAAATGAAAAATGAGTCTAAACGATAGAATTTTGGAATTTGAGGGCTGGAATCCCATAAGAAGTCCCTTCTACGGGAGTCTTGATCCTTGATTATTATTTTTTTTGATTTTCTGGGGAAGTTTCGGAGCAATCTGATCAAGTAGCCCAAAAACCCGATTTTTGACTAAGAACAGCTAACAATGACCCAAAACAGAAGGATGTGAGTTAGGAAGATTAATATTGTCCATAAAATGACTATCCATGTTACAGACATGTTCAAAATTTGTGCTGATACAGTTCAGATTATATAATCAAAAAAAATCAAATAGCGCGCATACTTTTTAAGGGTTTCGGATTATAAAATCCGAAAAAATTCACTAATGTGAAAAACTCATTTTTTCACCCTACGGTGGGAAAAACTTAAATTCAGATTACATAATCCGAATGACATTTTGGGAAGAAAAAAAAAAAAAGGCGCGCGAGAAACGGATAGGGTGGAAAAAGTAATAGTCTAACTTTTTAGGTTCATTAAATATCTAATGTATCCAGTCCAACTGATTGACCTCTAAATCCTTTCCAATGGTTTCTATAATAGTTTTCCTAGGTCTTCCTCTACCTCTTTTAACTTGACTCTCCTCCATTTGATCTACTCTTCTTACCACGACATCTACGGGTTTTTCTCTCTACATGCCCAAACCATCTAAGCCTGTTTTCTACCAACTTTTCTACTATAGGTGCTACCCCCACTCTCTCTCTATTGGTGTCATTCCTAGTCCTATCATGTCTAGTCTTACCACTCATCCAGCGCAACATCCTCATCTCTGCTACACTTACTAGATTATCGTGTTGACTCTTAACTGCGCAACACTCCGTACCACACAACAACGTCGGTCTGACTTTTGTCCGATAGAACTTTCCTTTCAACTTAAGTGGTACTTTCTTATCGCACAAAACACCTGAGGTTGGGAAAAAATAAATTGTCTTCTTACATCTATAAATCAACATGAACCACGTGGTGGGTGCAATCCTAATACATAAGCGACGACATTTTGGATCCACATGCAATGACTAAAGCGGCTGAAGACGACGTCGAAAAAGAAGGCGATGAAAGCAGTCGAATTAAGAATTAATTTAAGGTAATATTTTAATTCTTTTTTTTTTTTTTACATAAGGTTGCGTTTTAATTCAATTAACAAATTTTAAATGAGATGATGTGGTAAAATGTTATTGGTTGATTGTGTAAAGTATTTCTACACTGTCAATGCACTATAATTAAACTGTTATTTTATATTGCGGAATATAATTTGAGATCTTATTATTACTTTTTGAACAAAACTATTTAACTAAATTCTTTTGACCAAAATTAAAGGACAACTATTAAAGAATGTCTTGGGGGCACTCGTTAACAAGATTCTTAAACTATTATTCCAATAGATGGATCCATATAGCGGCACAAGATTTAGGTGAACAAAGACTACCCAGGTTCTTAACTTCATTCACAAAATGCTCATCTTTTATGTAGTTTTTGTCATCAAACCTCCTGACTGCAACACTGCGTCCATCATACAGTTTTTCTGGTGAAGAGAAATCGTATAATAAAAAATCTTTGTTAAGACTAGTGAAAGTAAAGAATTTCATCCTGTCAAAATTTTGTGTAGCACTTGGATGTCATTGACTTTTGATGCTATTGGTTCCACTGCTACCTTTGCGTTTATCTCTCTTAACAATTTATTATTTCTCATCTAAATAATTTATTTTAATTATTCATTTATCATTCTCTCTCGTCTAAAATGAACATATGTCACCAATAACATCAAAAAAACTGCACCCAAGTATTTCTCCAAAATTTCCTACTATCATTGCGGCCAGTTTATATAAGTTTTTGGATAGAAACCGGAATACTCACATCATGACTTTTAACTTTTATCATAATACACTTTTCCACAGGCCCCGTTTCCTAGTATCTTTATTAAATAAGAGTTTATCTCAGTGTATATGTTTTCTTTTTGAAATTAATTATTTTTATGTATAGAAACTAATTGAAAGAAACTTTTGAAAAAGTGGTTGAGATGGGTTGTTTAAATCAAGTAGTAGATCATTATAATTTCATCTATTTTATTGTTATTTAATTTTAATTATACCATTATATAACTTTTTTCAAATAAACATGCTTTGAAAGTGTGAGGCATCGTCGGTGTAGTTTCTTTATGTATTGAAATTGCAAACATATTTCTAAAGTCTTATGTTAATAATTTTATGGACTAAATTGACCATTAAAAAATATTGAAGAACTAAATTGACTAATTAAATACATATCAGAAGACTAAAATGAATAATGAACGAAATACCATACCATATGGATGCGTTTGCTATTTCTATACATTATAAAAAATGGTAGTTCCATTGTGTTGGCAGGGTGACCAAAATTATTGTTCATCCAAATATATTTAAACTAAAAATAACAATAATTATTTTTTTCTTCTAAACATAACTTATATTTTTCCAATCTAAGTGTTTTATTTATTTTTTGGGTAAAGAAAAAACATTACCTTTTCTTTACAACTCATTTTTGATGTCGTAGCAATATCTAGAGTGTTCTCGGGCTATATAGAGAATCCCCGTAAGTTTCTAAAATTGGACATTTCTGGAAATTACATGATGATTCCTCCAACTAGTTTATATACCCGTTGCCTGCAAAGCAGGTCATTCACACTACGCATTGAGAGTATTAGCCAATTCCATTCCATTTTCCATTCTTAATTTACAGAGTTCTAAAATCTCATCTTCATCAAAATGTCGCTGATTCCAAGTTTCTTTGGTGGTCGAAGGAGCAATGTGTTCGATCCATTCTCCCTTGACGTTTGGGATCCCTTTAAGGATTTTTCATTTCCCAATTCTGCACTTTCTGCTTCTTCATTCCCTCAGGAGAATTCTGCATTTGTGAGCACCAGGATTGATTGGAAGGAGACCCCAGAAGCACATGTGTTCAAGGCTGATCTTCCAGGACTGAAAAAGGAGGAAGTGAAGGTTGAAATTGAAGATGACAGAGTTCTTCAGATAAGCGGAGAGAGGAACGTTGAGAAAGA
>Ga0315915_1004818_pt1 | contig 16950 bp, 6 predicted proteins | sample MpolbnodulesMG_FD_207738 | JGI IMG/M metagenome (GOLD analysis project Ga0315915, IMG submission 207738) | Medicago polymorpha root nodule microbial communities from Los Angeles, California, United States - branched nodules | ecosystem: Host-associated > Plants > Roots > Nodule | place: USA...
TATGCATTGGATATGATGATCAAATAAGCAGCTGTGAGTTCTCTTCATCAGATGATTCTGTGAAGTCTGTTCTTGGAAGTTCTGTGTTATATTTTTCTTATTTTTTAGGGTCGAACGTCCTAATATAATCTGGTCTCTCCGCCAACTGGTCTGGTCGCTGACCGCAGCCGAATAACTTGGACCATATACTACGGTATTAGGTTTTGCCATGAAGTGTTTGTTCTGCATACATTATAATAAAAGAAAAGTAATTACGAGGTTAATTTGTTGTTCTTAGTTCTGCTTAGTATAAGAAAAGAAAAGCGAACAATGTGGTTAAGGGCTTTAGAAATTGGCAGTATTTTTCTCATAAATTGTCTTTATGAAGCTCTAAGCTCTCGAGCACTTGTTAAATGATTAGTGGCTTAGGAGTGATTTGTGTTTATAATAAATAGAGTGAATCTTAGAGAATATCGATGTCATTCCTGAGATATATTTTTTTATAGATTTATTTCTGTTTTTAAGTTTGACTGTTAGATTCTTTAAAAAAAAAGAAGTTTGACTGTTGGATTATTTTCTGGAAAGTCATTCTAACAGTGATAGCCATAAACCAAGGCTCTGTCTATGGTGGGTGACCTGAATAGGTCTCCTACCAGACATGGTTTTTTTTTTTTAAATGAATATGAACCATAGGATAAGGGTTAATCAACCCTTGGATCAAAATGCGTACTATACACCTCCAACACTCAATTGCTTTTTTATATTCTAAACTAGTGTATTTATCCGATGTTGTTTGGGTTAGACATATAATTAAAGACGACAAAAATTTTGTATGCAAGGTATCCGCAGATAAAATTTACCACGAGTTGGTACATAACATGACCAATATCTTAATGGATACACACGAATAAAAAAAATTATATTTTAAGTACCCGTAAACAGATAGATGCACATGCAGATGAAATTGACAAACTCCATTTTGAACCTACTCAACATTCGTTAGGAGAAAATGATTTTTGAATGACAAGCGTAGGGGTGTTCATGTCCAATCATATGCAAATTGTAAAATCCGAACCGAAAACTATAAACCAAAAACAACAAAAAAAACTGCAATTTTAAATGGATTGGATTGGTTTTCGGTTCCCTTTGTATAAACCGATCCAATCTAAACTGATATATATATATATATATATATATTTGTTATAAGAAATTTTTATAAATGTTTCCTTAATTTACAATCTTGTAACTATTTTTTAGACTTGTTCTTTAATAGTTGTTGATTTTTTTTTCTCTTCCTTTTTAGAAATATTATTAATTTATGATTTTGTAACTATTTTATTTAACCTACTATTTTATTTTCTACTTATTCATTTTTTCGTAACCTTACATTTTTATGAAATGCCATAAAATAATATATTTTCTTAAGAGAGTGAAAAATTATACAACAATGAAAACCGAAAACCAATCCAATCCAAACCGAAATTCTTTTGGATCGGATTTGATTTTAAAACCAAACTAATTGAATGAATAAATAACAAAATCGAAGTAATTGGATCAGATGATTTTTCCTTTCAAAACCGAACCAATTCAATCCGCAAACACCCCTAACAGGCGGTATGCACAATCCATTTGGGGCTTTGATAGGTGATCTACCTTGTGGTTGTGGGATACTATTATTTTTCAACAAAAAAAAAATGGTTTAATCATATTCCCTCAGCTTTTTTCTATAAACAACTTTGACACTTAAAATATATATATTAATCTTTAAGAAAAATATATATATTAAAAAAAGTAAGTAATAATTAATATGTATGCTTTTTGCATGGCTACTAAATTATTCTTTACCGTAGATATACTGATACTTAGTGTACTAAACTCTATATTTTCTCCTAAAAAGACTGTACACTTGCTATTTGATGATATTTATGATAAATGTCAAATGACAGTTTGATAGTGTAATAAACTCTATATTTTATTCACAAAAAAAAAATCTTCATATTTTCTCCTAAAAAAACTCTGTACACTTGCCATTTATATGAATCGAAAATATGTTTGTCAAGATCAAAGCTTGTCTTATTAGTTATAGTGCATAGTTCCCTAAATAAAAAGTTATAGTGCATAGCTTACAAAGTGTTACATAATCTAACAACCTTGATTTGAATAAACAAGCGTCTAAATTGATTTGAATAACCCCAATCAGGTGTACGATTGCAATTCAACAAAACCGGCTTCGAAACAAGCGTTCAATACATAAAATAATTAAGCAAAATTAAAGATTGAAAGGAGAAAGATATTAAATCATATAACACAAAATAGACATTAAAAGAAAATCTTAAGACATAAAATAGAAACCTTAACTGGTGCAGTGATTTACAAAATTAAGCTTTCATGAAATAAGTTTTGCATAATTTGAAATATGTAAAGAGCGGATGAATGAACGATGAAATGTGTTTGGCGCCATGCAACCTTATTTAGGGGGATGTATTGGATTAGGATTCCAAGGGATTTTAAAAAAAGTCTCGTGCTATTCATTCAAGACTCTTTGTTGTTTTAAAAAAGTCTCGAGGTATTCAATCAAGACTTTTCATCACTTAAAAAAAGTCTCATGGTATTCAAAATCATTCAAATTTCGAAGGATTGTTTAATAAATTGGATTTTGATGAATTTTGTGGGATTTTCTAGTGAAATTTTAACAAGAAAAAGTCTTTCATGAAGACATGAGATTTCTTGAGATTGTTTTTCTCCTAAAAGTTTCCTATCTCTTTCTTATCCCTTCTCTCTTCTCTCTCTCATCTCTTTCTTATCCCTTCTCTCTTCTCTCTCTCTCTCCCCTCCCCTCTCTCCTCTCTTTTCTCCCTTCTCTCTCTCTCTCCCCTCTCTTCCCCCTCTCCCTCCCTCTCTCTACCTATCATAAAAAAAGTAAAAAATAAGAGTCTGTATTGAGAATATTATGATAGAGAGTGTGTTATAATCACTTTTTTTTTCCAATGAGTACTTAAAATTCATAAAATCTTTTGAAATCTTATAAATCCATGAAATCCTTTAAAATCCTTTAAAATCTTATGATGTAAATCCATTGAAATCCAAATTGAAAATCCTGATAGTCTTTTAAAATCATGAAAGTCATTAAAATCCTACAAAATCTTTGAGATTTTTTTAAGCAAAAATTGTCCTTTAAAATCTTAATCCAATACACCCCCTTATACACTTTTTTTTTTTGAAGGTACCTTATTTATATTCTTAAAAGTTAACCTAATACTTAGAACCGAGTTTGACAAGGGTTGGGTTTACAAGCACCAATTTGTAATAATTACAAAAGGTTAAGTGATCCAAAAACCCGCAGTCAACTTTGGTGCTTCACAAATTCACATTTTTTTTTATAGGCAAGACGTGCATGAAAGTTGTAGCTCTATTTCTTATCTTTCCAACACCTATTGACACGCCTTGATCGGATAACGGCAACCGAAGTTATGGCCTGCACGGTGAACTGGGGTCTGAACACATTAAATACGAAAATTAATACAAAAACTTACATTAGCGCTATAATCAGGCCCAAAATATAGAAACATGATGAAATATTATATTACGTATAAAAATATCTCAAAATGCCAAAATGCAAGACTATAAAGAATGTGCAAAAACCCTTAAAAAAAATGCAAAAATGAACCGATCAAATTTATATTGCACTATATTTTATAGTCACTACCTTAAAATTTCCTCTCACAAAAAGAAAAAGCTTCATTGAAATTTTCTAAGTGTAAATCGAATATTATTCGCTTGCAACTGCAAAGACTAATTCTTCGAGCTTTGTGAGACTCAACTGGACCACAAACTCTCTAAAAATGTGTTTGAATGTTGTAATTGAAAGTTTTAGAGAATATCAAATTGTAAGCAATTTAAATTATTAAATTGAATTTTTTTTTTCACTTCTAAATAAGACTCGTATCATATGCTAGGTTTGATTTAGTGATTATCGAGAAGAGTTAAGGAGCTACTATACAAAAATATGGTTCGAAAAAACAAAGTACGATGGATTATTAGGTTTTCTCCTATTTGTTTTTCGCTTTTTTATTTATTTTTGGCTTAAACATGTAAAAGGTCCCTGTAAGTTCGCGTGTTTTTGGTTTTCATCCCAGTATTTTTTTTTTGTTTCTAAAACAAACCCGGTAAGTTGTTAAGCTTTTGGTTTTAGTCCCTAACGTTAACTTCTACTACAAAAACGCTTAGCTAACAAACGGAGTAACACGTGGCAATCGTTGACATGGCAAAACACGCTTACGTGTACTGACAAATGATAAGTGACTAGATTTGAGGGACCAAAATCAAAAACACAAAATTACATAGGGATGAAATTGAAAAAAACGTAAACATTAAAATTTAAAAACTAAAGCTTCTTCATCTCTCTATTTCTTCTTCTTCTTCTCCAACCCCAAGATCTTCCCATCTTACATCGTGCCTTGCAGCAAGGTGGCGTGCTCCAACTGGTCCTCTGCTACCATAAGGATAAAGCTCTGGAGCAATCTTCTTGTTTTCAATTTCTTTTAGCAATGGAGAGAATAGTGCCCAAGCTGCATCAAGTTCGTCACTTCTGATGAACAACCTTTGTTCGCCTTCAATAGCAACTAAAGAGTACCTCTCATATGCATCTGGTATTTCTCTTGGATACCTTCACAGAAATTGAAAGTCATCAAAACAATCTATTTTATGTATCTCTTTTGATATCTGATTGAATTGTTTGAATGATACTTAAGCCAAATTTTTCACTAGCAAAAGTTTTGTTAATATGAGTATCTCTTCAAAACAATAAAGACAAAGATTAACAAGGGTCAAGACAGTTACTTATATGGAAAACTATAACTCAATATTGCAGGTAGGTGTAACATCATTTGCATATAGTATTTTCTAACATACATTTAATTATAATGAAGGGAAAAAAATCCTTGCTTCCACTGAATTAACAAAACTACTATGTTAACTTTCACATTTGAATTTAGATCAGTTAGCGAGCTCCAAGAAGAACATATCTAGAAGATCTTAATACCTTGATCCGTTAAGCAAATTAATGTCACTTCTGTCTAATCTCATTCCAAGACCAGGAACTTTGTTGTTGATCTTCAAATATATAGCTTTGTCCAAGTCCAAATCAGTTCCGCTTAGCTTGTACAAGATACCCGGGACGTGTCTGAATTATACTCTGAGTTCTGCACTGATACATTTTTGTGTATGGAGTGTTTTGTAATTCATGATTCCAAAGAATGCAAAGCTAATTCAAAAGTTGCAGTTTTTCTAAACAAAGACGAAATATTTCATACCGTTTAGTATGAAGAGCCTTGCCGGGTTTCACGAGAAAAGGAACTCCATCCTAAATGAAGAAATTGGAGTTGGAGATGAAGAAAAAAAAAAACACATAGAGATGAAGAGATCTAGTTTTTAATTTTTAAATTGTGATGTTTACGTTTTTTTCAATTTCATCCCTAATTTTGCATTTTTGATTTCGGTCCCTCAAATCTAGTCACTTATCATGTGTTTTGCCATGTCAGCGACTGCCACGTGTTACTCCGTTTGTCAGCTAAGCCTTTCTGTAACATAAGTTAACGTTAGTACTAAAACCAAAAGTTTAACAACTTACAGAGTTTGTTTAAAAAAAAATAGAGGATACAGAGACGAAAATAAAAAACACGCGAACTTACATGGACCTTTAACATATTTAAACCTTTTTTTTTATTTTACGTTGGGTTTTCTCCTAGGAAAATACAAAATACAAATTATAAGTCTTCCTCTTCCATCGTTTATTGCCGAAAAGATAGGAACGACCACCACAAAACAAATACACAAAAGAACAAATTAATTAATCTTATCAAAACAATTAAATAGAAAAAACAAAACCACATAAAATTATACAAGATAACAAATATTTTCAAGACCTTAATAAAAAGCATTTTCTTGACCAAAAAAAAGCATTTCGAAAATTCATCACATCGGATAAGAACAAATAAATATGTAATACTCACTTTCCAAACAAGAAAAAAAATTCATTGAAGCATCCCTAAAAAAAAAATCAATAAATCACATTAATTATTTCCATTAAAAAACTCCAATAGAATTAAAATGAAATGTTGAATCATATCTTCCAATTTAATCTTTGGGTCAAATGCAACTTAAGAATACAGCTGATTTTGAAATATAGTTTTGTCATTCATTACGGTACTATCTACTCGAGAGATTTGCTTTCTACATCTTTGTACATATCTCGAAAATAGTTACGTAATTCCTTACGATTATCATACATACTTGAGAGATTTACTTTCTACGTCTCTATAGTTACGTGTGCGCGCACGTGTGTATTTGAAAATAGTGTCGTCGTTTCTTATGATCATCATACCTAACCGAGAGATTTACTTTCTACGTCTGTATAGTTGCATGTGCGCGCACGTGTGTATTTAATTAAAAATAGTTACGTCATTCCTTACAATCATCACACCTACTTGAGAGATTTACCTTCTTTGTCTCTATAGTTGCGCGTGCAAGTACATATTATATATATATATATATATATATATATAACAAGGATCATTCTTAAAGAAACATAGATAAACCATAAATCATACAATTGAACAGAAAAATAGAGTGTGTCTGAGAGAGAGAGAGAAATGCGTTGTTACAGCTTAACAATCCCTGGAAGCGATCATCGCTTCATCACACCAACACTGCCTCCTCCTTCACCATCCTTCAGACCCACCATCATACCCATGACCCGAATCTCATTCGGGTCATCCTTCCCAAAGCTTAGAGCCACCTTCAACGACGGCGTGGTGGCGGAGGAACGGAGCTTCTATGATCTTCTGGGTATACCAGAATCCGGTTCATTGATGGATATCAAAAGTGCTTATAAACAACTAGCAAGAAAGTATCACCCGGATGTTTCACCACCGGATCGGGTCGAAGAGTATACCAAGAGGTTTATTCAGGTGCAGGAGGCGTATGAAACTCTGTCTGATCCTTCAAGGAGGATTATGTATGATAGAGATATGGCTAGAGGGATTCATCTTGCTTTCAATGCTCGTAAAAGCTATAATCATTCTGATCAGGTTTCTATTTTTTTCTTTCCATTTTTCTTATATTTCATAAAAATTTGATTTTTTTCTTATGGGCTGTGTTTTTTTGTTTTATTTATTTATGATTTTGATGTTTTTATATTGATTTTTTGTTTTGGAATTGTTGGGTGGTTTGATTGTTGTTATTTGAGTTTAGTGTTTATGTTTGTTATTGTTATGGATGATTGTGAGTTTAATTGATATGCAATTTTTGAACTGATATATGATTGGATGCATGTTTGAAACATTTTTACACTGATAAATCAAATCAATTGTTAATTTAGCTTAATTAAATACTTACAGGATAAGTGATTATCATATAACTGGATGTTATTTCTATAGCCAACGATAAAATGATGTTAAACTGTTTTCATAAGCTATTCTGGAGAGCTTATAGAAATAAGCTGAAAATAGCTTATGGGCATGTCATAAACTGTTTTCATAAACTCTTATGAATATCTTTACAAAGTGTTTTTGTCAATTAGTAAGCTAAGATAAGTCAATCCAAACAGACCCTTCATTGTTTTCATCCGGGAGGGTTGATTTGTCAAGGTTCTGATTTTTGGTTGCTATATAACTTTTCTATTCAGTTATTAATTATTATTTGTTAGGATATTTTTTCTCCCTTTTTGAGGTTGTAATTTGTTCTCATGTTTTGTCAGTGTATGGCTGTTATTGTGCAACTTCTTTGTTGGAATTGTGTGTTTGTTCCTTTTTTGATTGAGAAGCTTTTGGTGTCTGAAGCAAGTTTATGTCATGCTCTTTTTACACCATCATGGATGATTCTTGTGTTTATAGTCCTTAAATTGATTTTGCATGGTATCTCAAGCAAGTTTAGATCATGCTCTTTTTACACCATCGTAGATGATTCTTGTGTTTAGTCCTTAAATTGATTTTGCATGGGGAAAATGTGATTTTGCTTAAAAATATCATATATGGTTATTTTATGTTAAAAATTAGTTTTGCTTGGGCGGAAAAAATTTACACCAAGTTCTACATCAAATTAACTTAAAAGTAAAAAATTTCAAACTCAAATCACTTCACTTCTACAAACTCATTTTTGTTCTAATCAACTTTACAAAATCAAAGTCATTCAGAATCACATTTGAAAAAGACTTCAAGGCTCACATTAATAATTGAAGAGCTTGGACTAATTTTTATTTTCCCCTGAAAAGCTTACAATTTATCAATCTGTTCAGGGTAGAGCTTATGACTGAAACCGAGTTTTCCACTGCAAAATAAGCTAACCTGAACATGTTGTGTAAAATTCAATGATAATTTTAAATTTTGATTACATGACATGGTGTGGTTTCATTATCATTTAAGGTTTCCTCCTTATCTTGGCTCCACATTATGGTCACTATTCAATTGCCTAAATTATGAAATTTATTAATGACTGAGCCTGAAACGTTCACAGAACTGAGATGGAACTTCACAGAATCTCAATTATGAAGTGAGACTGTTTTGTATTTGAGTCTCAATTGTCTTCTTACTGATTTGGTTACCTTAGGAACAAATATATATCAGAACTGGATTGTAGGGTGTATCGTAATATTTGGAGGGGGAATGAAGTTTGCTTAATCATGACTTCTGGTTCCTGATATTTATCGGTGCTTGATGACTCCTTTGTGCTATCTCCTTCTTTGTCTTAGGTTCAAATATTTTAGGATTATGAAACACTTTAGGACCTGTATAGTTTCAGAATACATTTTTCACTTCCATTTTTAATTACAAAAAACTGTTATTTTGTTTTCACTGTGTCATATACAAATCTTTTTAAATAAGAATCGAAGTAAAAAGTAAAAACAAAGTGATAGTTGTTTCATTAGTACATTTTAGGTGTGCTTTGGTATGCACCTAAACAATTTATAATTTATTATTATAATAAAATAAAATAAACAGGCAACCTGGTTTAGGTGTAACTGACCTACATTTTGGGTGTGGCGTGGGCACCAATTAAGTCAATTTTTTCTTCTTAAATTAATGTTGCTTAAATTAAGCTCTTTTTCATTTTTCTTATTTTTCATGATAGTATAACTTCCTCTTGCTGTGAGCTTATATTATTATTTATTTAGTCTACAAAATTGCAAATTGACTCCCTTCCATAATCAACTATATTTTTTCTTGGATTATGAAAGAGATTGAAACCTTTTCTTGAAGACATTTTGCTTGTATGAGTATGTTACGGCTTCTATTCTGCTTTTTGTCTATTCTCCATATTCATTTCCTTTCATGTATTTATGTCAACATCAAACCCAGCTCACCACCACAAAAATTGAACAAGTTAGTTATATTAATGTAGTTGTTTTAAATGTTAAGTTGGCTCTTCAGCTCATCAATAGTCTATACAATTTAAACTAATCACAGAATTCGGGATGTTGTTTTCTGATTGTTTTAAATTTAATTAGTCGATTATAGAATGAGTCAGGAAACAACATAATAATATAAATAATGACGATAATCAATAACGATGACAAAAGTTATCTTCTGAAGATATCTAATGTGATCTACTTAATCATTTTTTTATTCATTCATATTATAATACAATCCTTGAATCATGGTAATGAATCATGCCTTCAAAAGAGATAGGGACATTTTATTTTTTTGTATTTGCTTGTTCTGTTTACTAATTTGTACTACTGTTTTATGTACATAGAAAGCTTTTTCTATTTTTATTTTTCATTGAATAGGACCTTTGGGGGGATTGGCTAGAAGAATGCTGTTGTTTTTAAATTTACATACTGATCTAAGTTATTGCTTTCTTATTAGGTGAGTGAACAAAAGGGTGAATGGAAATCTCGTTGGCAATCTCAACTCGATGGCCTGAAGAGAAGAAGTGATAGCAAGGTCATGGATGCTGCTGAGAATACGTCATGGGCGGCTCGAATACGCCAGCAGAGGAGGGAATTGTGACTACAATTCTCCTTTGTTCTCTATGTGTATAATAACTGTATATATAACTCTTCATACTCTACATCAAATCAGATATAAAGTTTATATTTAGAAAATATGTACTTTCCATTATGCTTACCATATCATATCATACTTATAATTCCTAATCTTTGTTAACATTGCAACCAAGGCTCCAAACCCTAACCCTACAAATTTTGGGCGCCAATTGATGACAACCATTGATCTCAAATCCATTTGATTTGATAAGCACACATCAGAATGAACATTTGATAAGCACACATTTAAGCATAATGAACAAGTAGTGCAAAAGGCTGGATGTTACAACAACAAAGCCTTAAGAATACATCAGCACACCAGAAAAAACCAGTAGCCGCAGGCAGAAATAAAAAGGCAAAATAGATGCCGCAAAACACATGAAAACCGAAGCCTACAACCAGCCAGCAGAGGAACAACACGCCAGACGAACAATTAACAGCAGAAAACCCATTATAGCAGCAAAACAGATGCCAACAGAAAACTCCCCGTATGCTCCCAGTTCTCCCGTGCCATTTAAATCCCCTCCTTTGATTATTCTTTTATGTTGTTCTTCATTTTTTCTGTCAAATTTAACTCTATCTTCATTCTCACTTTCAGTTTATCAAGCTTTTTTTCTCCCTTCCCCTTCTTATTTTCTAAATCTCATCCTTTATGAAGTTGTTACTTGCCCCGAAAGATGCCTTCAATAAGAATTAGAATTCATATTAGTAGTTATTCTATTATTTTTGTGGCTAATGTTTTTTCTTCTCCTCACATGTGAGATATGAATGCTGGTGTGGTGGTCCATGTGCTTTTCTTATTTCCCACATGTACAATATAATCTTCTTAAACCTTCTTATTCTTACTAATTATACTTTTCATGATAGAGGTTTGTTCTATTGTTTATCGTGTTTCAATGCAACGTGGAGATTATTTACATAAAAAGGCTTTTTGTAAAGTGTAGTAGCATGGAGGTTTCCCTTATATAGTTTGTGTAAAATTAAAATTATTTCAGGCTACAAGAACCACAATGCACGTTGCAGCAGCCGCAACGACCACAATTGCTATGACAGAAATGCAAATGCATCCGCGACTGCAATTTAAAGTCATGTTAAGAATAGTAAATCATTTTGTAGTCTAATGATCAATGCTATAGTAATTTAAATAAATTTGAATTATGTAGTCCATAGGAAAGAAACTAATTGAAGGTATGTATGTTCTCTCTAATCTGTTTCTCTAATCATGGTTGTGTGATATCCGTTGTTCATTCTTTTGCAAATAAATTTCATGTAGCATCTGATTCACTTAACTCTTTAATATGATTGTGTTTTCTTTGGTTTTTTCAACTTTCACACTTCCTTGAGATGAAGCGGACATGTTTATAAAATTTATTGTGTTTATCAAATTTTCAGTACTTACTTAGAGAATGGTTATGCAAAGGGGTGTTATATATATTGATTGTGACTATTGATTGAAGTTTATAAAAATCTTTTTTTGGTCGGTTGTTTCTATTTCTTAGTAGTGGAACTACAAAAAAGACAATAAAATGTCTCTGTTCAATATTTTCCAAATGAATGGTTTAAACTTGATTGCTACATAATGTTCATAGATAGCCTTAATTAAGACACTTATGCATTTTGTAAACTTAGTTATTTTTCACCTTCTCGAGCATATGTTTTTCCTATATTTAAATGGTAGATATGTGTGTGCTGATATAATTTTTTCTTTCTTTCAAGTATCAACTTCTTTCTTATGGTGTACCTTACGTGTGGGTGAAGATGTTTGTATTGAAATGCTACTAAAGTTGAGAAATAATTCATGTAGTAAATGTAATGATTAATTAGTAGTATTTAGCATTCTTGGTCTCCATGAAAATAATTTGATTAAGACTCAAAAATAGAAGATGCTTTTTCTAAAAACAAATCTGTTCAATAGTTTGATTAGTGAAATGTATCAAATTTCAATTGTAATAGTCAAGTTTGTGAATAATTTATTGTTTTCACATCACTATTTTTATACTCATATTACAAACATAATGTAGATACCATATAATATTTATTAACTATCAATTGTTAAAAAAAATTATAGTTTTTTTTTTAAATTCTACAAGACCCGTGCGATAGCATATTTAACTATTTTGGATTGTCATTGACACCATCAGATACTATAATTCCATTCAAATTTTAACGTCGGCAGTTTCCTATTACGATTTGTTTTGCTATGACCATAAACAAAAGTCAAGGACAGTCACTCAAGCATGTTGGCATATACCTACCACAATCCGTCTTCTCACATGGCCAACTATACATGGTAGTTTCAAGAGTAACTTCAAGTAAAGGTTTGAAAATCTTGAGCACGGAGTGATTGCATGAACAATACAAATAATGTTGTATACAAAGAGGTTTTCCACAATGTATGATGATACAATTTTTGGTTTATGTAGAACAATTAATATTGTACTTTTCGACATTTGACGTTATTTAATCTTATTTATAATTATATGTTGTTTTTTATTCAACATATATGACCCGTGCTAGCACGGGTGAGAGATTTAGTAGTTTACTTGTTTTTAGAAAAAAAACACAGTTTACCAAAAAAAATGTGCCTCTTTGCCATTTTGTTTAATTTTATTAAAATCACTCCACTTGATTATGTTTCTGGGGGAAGATTTTTATAGTGTCATTTTGTTTGGCTTTGGGAGGAAACTATTTTACTTCGTTATAAAGATTTTTCCCTAACAAAATTTTGTTATTAGGAGCTTTGGTTGTAAATGATATGTGCGTTTTACAAAGGTGAATAAGATGAATGTTATTCTTCCCATTTTAAATTCAAGGACTAACCGTTAATTTCATCAAAGATTTATCATAGAAAACCTAACTTGTGTCGTCGTCATCAGATTCTTAAAATATTTAGGGCCATGATAATACAGAGTTGCCAGAGCCAGAGCACAAGTAAAGCACTATCAATAGGCATGGCAATGGGGCGGGGTGGAGACGAGTTTTACATTCCCCGTCCTCATACCCGATTCTCATATACTTACTTGTTCCCATACCTAACGGGGATGAGAAATTGAACTCCATCCCCGTCTCGACGGGTTCAGGTATCTCGCCCATCCCCGTCCCCGCATTGAATAACTTTTTTTTAATAAAAAATAGAAGTTTTTTTGCAACCCCTAGAGAAATGTTGTAAAACATTATCCAACAATATGCTCACTTTAACATTTGTTAGACTGATTGATTTAGTTGCTCCTTTAAATACCAATGGTAGTTTTTATAACATGGCAATTATCACAAAAAAATCATGGCATATCAACATAAAGTAATTTTCTGCATTCGTGACGAGTTTGAGTATGGGTTCGGGTGGATACCTATGTATCCGTTACCGTCCCATACCTGTGTTTTTAAATTGGGTTTAGTTCGGACAGGTAACCACATGTATGAGTTTTGTTATCATGCCTATTAACCACTTGAGTAAACACTAAAATTTTATATACATCATTATGATTTTACTTTCATTTTTTAAATTCCAAATAGATTTGGACTCTGTTGTAGAATAAAATCTGGAGTGGCGTATTCCACACATTTCAATTTTCAACCGACTATTTATAATTCATATATACGGTACACATTGTTGTCACCGTCCAACTAATAAAGAGAACTCGCAAGTGTCATTAATAAAAAAATGGCAAAATCAGTTATGTGGTCATATATATATAGTCAAAATTAGTTAGTTATTTGGTTGGGAGTTGGTATTTCCATCAGCATTCAGCCATATATGTATGTAAAGTGCATAGTTATAGTTATTTCAGTAAATCTTTATTACGTAGGATCTCAAGTTAGCATGTTTTTGTTAAACATTTTTGTGGGTGGATGCATAGTGTTACTTTTGGTTTGAGTTCACTCAATGACTTCATGTAGTTACCACCGTCCAAAATCGGTTTCTTTTTGTTACATTTAACTTTTGAAATAGTTTTCAACAACATGCACCATTTCATGCAGCAATCAATGATTTGAAACAAATCAAATGCATGTTTAACACTTAGTTAGTTAAATTTTTTTTGGTACAAGTTAAATTAGGTACTTTACTTGAGAAGATAGCATTTGTTCAATTAATTAAATGAAGCTTTCAAGGAAAGAGTTGGGTTTTCAAACACCTCCATCCCTAGCACATGTTACTTGTTGTTAGCCATAAAGGCACGTCTCTTAGTCTAGTGAGTAAATGGAACCATTTTTTGTTCAAACATAAGAGAAAAAAGAGAGACGAAAAAGGAAACATTAAGCACACATCAATTATTATATGGGCCACATGTGTTTGTGGTTCTCACACAAATAATGGTTTGTTAATTAATGTTATAGCTTTTAGAGTATTTAGATTAGATATTTTTAGTTTCGGACAAATCTTTTAGAATATTTAGTGTTCGCTATTAAAAAATATATATTTATTGTTTAAAAGGGAAGTGTTTTTAACACTCTTTCTCTTTCCTTAAAAAAAAACACTCTTTCTCTTGACAAAAAAAATCACTCTTTCTAACATCATCTAACACTAATTCTCTCTTTTGATGAAATTAATGAACGTTTTACATTTTAAAAATAAGTCCAACATAATATGGTGAGATCCACATTAATTTCCTAGTGTTGAAAAAAGAAAGTTGCTAGAAGTTATCTAGTTTAAAATCTAAGGACTTTATCTCCCAAATGAAATACTTTTGTTTTTGTTTTGACTACTTGAGTTTGAAGTACTTGATATTTTGTATTGTGTGTAAGCATAAATTACTCTTATGGAAAGGAATGAAGCAATCACTTGAAAAAATGACCATTTAACTAAATTAATATATTGTTTTTTTTAAGAAGGTAAAATGGAATATATAAACTTGAACTTTTCAATCAATCTCGCACAAGGAGTGTAGGAAAGACTAAGAAAAGGAACTGTCAGATTTTCCACTATTATGGGGGTGAATATATAGTCACTAGACTAGAATACTCATCCCATAAGAAATTCGAACTCCAACTTCTACATATTACATGTAGTGTTTATACCAATTGGGCTATATTCACATAACAACGAAAAAATATTTAAAATTTATCCTTTAAAATTATAAAGTCAAATTCATACCATTAAATTGAAATCTCAAAGATTAAAACCACTTGTGTAATTATGCGCTAGAGGAAGAAAAATATTGACAGCAACTTTGTCTTGACTCTTTACGATAAAAACATTGAAATGGACCATGACCTTTAATCTTTATTGTCTTCAAGTTTTTGACAAAACACAACGAAGAAACCTGATCCACATCATTAGTGAAAAATAATAATTTTTAGTTTTGTAATATCATGTGCCTTAGCTATATATATAGTTCACTCTTCTTGGCATATAGGAACCACCAGCAAAGTTCCGATTTTATTTTTTTTTCTGACTCCAATGCCAAAAAAAATTCCATGTCTGACCCCCTATGAATATTATTAACTAAAATGATCCACTTTCTAATTTTGTTGATTTTTTTTTGTCGTTTTCCTCATTCCCGTCATTTGAAACGGTGGGAATGAACCCCCTTCCCTGACACATGTCTGCGCGTGACAGGTGAGACAGGTTTGACTCTTTTTTTTTTTAATTTTTTTTCCATTACCGCCATTTGAAATGGCGGGACTGAATTATTCATTTTTTTTTGTTTTTTTGGGCAACATATGTATAGTTAAAATACAAATAATAATAAATAAAATCATATTAATGATAATGATGATATATTTAATTTATTAATTTAAAACACTAATTATTTTATTCATAAGAAATAAAAATAAAAACTACTTTCTCCGCGACAACCATTTACGCCAATGTAAACTATGACCCCCCGTAGCACATAATTTATCTTTTTTATTTCGTACGGGTCGTTGGTCTTGGTCTTGCTCTTGCTCTTCCTCTTCCTCGTGCTCTTCCTGTTCCACATCCTCGTCAGGAATTTCAACATCATCATTAGTTTCCATAGTGACTTCATTTTGCACTTGTGAAGCTGAGTTGGTCCAGATTTCATTAACGAAGTCATCGTCATTAAACCCTACTGCCAGACTTTCTATGGTATTAGTTTGTGAATTTGGCCATTGAGGTGTGTAGTTTGTTTGGGGATAGTTTACAATGTGTGGAAGGGTTGGTAGGTTGAGCGAGTATTGTGATTGGTCTGGTTAACTGGTTTGTGTGGTGTACTGAGTTGGATTGAAGTCATCAAATGAATAGTTTGATGTTCGGGAGCTTTCTCCATGATGACTTTGTTGAGAATAGCTTGGATATGGGATTGGGGTGTTATGTAAGATTTGGTTTGTGGGTTGTGGCGGTGATTGGTAAGTTTGGTTGTGGTTGTAGTTGGTGTATGAGTTAAAGCTTTGGTCAAAGTTAGTGGGTTGAGGTGTCATGAACTGGTTGTAGGATGGAGGTGTATTTGACCACATATTTTCATCTGGCACCGTATAGGTTTCTGGCGCTGCAGGATAGTCACGCGACAATCCTGGTAAAATTCTTGCACATGCTTGCCTTGGGTTTCTCAATAATACTTCTCTAGAAAGCCATAGATGATCTCTGAAAAATTCCCAATACCATGCAAAATATTGACGAATTGGATAAACCTCATGGTTATACCGAACGCCTTGAAGTGCTAATTGATGACGTTGATTCCAATTTTCGACTTGACGATGATGCTTATCTCTCCACGAGCCTTTAATTTTATCTTTTGTCAAACTAATTTTGTGGAAATCTTTCAAATTATCTGGTAAGGCAGGTGGGTATTGTGGTAAGCCAAATTGAAGCATTACTCTGTCTGTTTGATGCCTCTCGACTATCTGAAAGCAGATGAGATATGTGTTTGCAGACCATACATCGCTTTCCTGTTCATTGGTGTAATGGAAGTTGATATAAGGCCTCCAAGAGAACTGTTTAAAAAGAATGAATATTAGTATTCAATTGT
>Ga0315915_1004822_pt1 | contig 16949 bp, 9 predicted proteins | sample MpolbnodulesMG_FD_207738 | JGI IMG/M metagenome (GOLD analysis project Ga0315915, IMG submission 207738) | Medicago polymorpha root nodule microbial communities from Los Angeles, California, United States - branched nodules | ecosystem: Host-associated > Plants > Roots > Nodule | place: USA...
CGGTATGAATAATAATATGATTGGTTAATAGGCACTTACCTCCTGTAATATATGTCACTTTTAGTTTTCCACCGTGTAAATTTTTTTTGTCAGTTTCGATCCTTGTAAATTTATTTTTGATTTAGAAGACACTCGTAGGCTATTTAACTGTGCATTTTCGTTGATGTGGCATATTGAATCGCCTTTTTATGACGACGTGGCACGCTGACTATATAATTAATTTTATTTTTTAATTTTCTATAGGATACACGTGGCATTTGTGATTTTTTAAATATAAATAAATAAAATTCTAAAGAAAACGAAAAAAACATTTAAAAAATTAATAAAAACTAAAAAAATACTGGAAAAATTAATTAAAATTAAAAAATGATTGAAATTTTTTTAAAAAATGAAAACAATTCTTGAAAAATTAATAAAAATGAAAAAAAATCTGGAAAATTTTTAAAAATGAAAAAAATTAATATTTCCAAATTTTTTTTTTTCCAATAACTGAAAAATTAAAAAATGCTGGAATTTTTTTTTTTTTTTGGGAAAATGAAAAAAATACATTTTTTTTTCGGAAGTAAGAAGTTTTATTTTATAAAAAATATAAAATTCAGGAACTTAAAATATTTTGAAAATAATAAGAAAATATATTTTGATTTTTTTTAAAAAAAGATCAGATTTTTCTTTCGAAATTAAAATTTTGTTTTTTTATTTTTATAAAAAAATAAAAATATTGGAAAATATTTTCATAATTAATAAAACAAAACATTAGAGCATGAAGAATAGAATTAAGGGCTTGTTATTCAACAGTATAACATGACTTATATACCGGTGTCAATCAATATCAATATTCATTGTATCCTGTTATTCATCTAGATTATATTTTCGAATAAAATAAATTATGAAAATTAATTTTCAAAATCAGAATAATTAGATAATATTATATTTTCGAATTTTTTAATAATTTTAATTTATTTCTGTTTTTTTTTCGAAAATTTCAATATTCTTTTTTTCAAATTTTTCCAGATTTTTTTTTTCATTTTTATTAATTTTCTAGATTTTTTTCATTATTTTTAATTTTTTTTCATTTTAATTATTTTTATTTAAAAAAAAATCACAAATGCCTCGTGTACCCCATGAAAAAATAAAATAAAAAATTAATTATACAGTCAGCGCGCCAAGTCATGAGGAGAAGGTGACTCAGTGTGCTATATCAACGAAAATGCACAGTCAGATGACCTAGGGGGGTATTCTAAAACAATTTTTGTTTACAAGGACTGAGTGTGACAATTTTTTTTTAAAGGGGAAACCAAAAGTGACATATATTACAGGGGTAAAAGTCTATTAACCCTAATATGATTGGGAGCAAGAATGAATTAATTCGTCTTCATCTTGATGAAGAATGTATTGATTCATAAAAGTTACAAATTGTTCGAGCTAAGAAATGCTATTTGTACAACCATTTTGTGACAACGTTTTGACAACTTTATCTCTCATATTCATATTTTGTTCTTTCTCTCCCTCTCTCTCTCTCTCTCCCTCTCTCTCTCTCACTCTCTCTCTCTCTCTCTCTCTCTCTCTCTCTCTCTCTCTCTCTCTCTCTCCTTCTCTCTATTGTTTTTGACCAATAAGACGAGAGAAAAAGAAAGTTGTCGCAAAAGTTATTACCAAATAATTGTACAAATATCATTACTCATTCAAGCCTTTGTTTTTCGGTGAATATATTCGTAATATGTGTATATGTGTGAATCAATTCACTACTTTGTTTTTCAAAATCTAGAGTGTAAGCAGATTCATTCACTATGTCATTTAACCAATTTGAATCAATTCATATAACCAAAAACTCTTTAAAAAAAATGTGAAAATTGTTTTCCAACTTAAGTTTGTTCTAAATTAAGTTTTCAACCAAAGTTTTATGAAATTATGCAAACGATAAATATGCAAAGAAATTTACTCCTAAATAGAGGGACACATAAAAATAAGCTACCCTAAGATTTAAGACATTACTCAAAACCTAAGACTAGTTCAAAGACAATGGAACTACAAATTAACACCTATGACACTGCTCTTACCAAAATTAACTCAAAAACTCAAGGCCAACTAAAAACATTGGAAAATTGTCTTAAGAATCCAAAGGTTATATACAACTTTTTCACCAAGGAAAAGAGTATCATCTTTACACTAAATATGAAAAATTATCAGGCTATTGTTTCCCTATCTTTAACCCTGATTACCAATGGAGCTCCTTCGCCCACCGGATTGAAGGACTCAACCTCTCTACCGCCAAGAGAAAAAGGAAGGGTGTCAGGTGATCACCCATTTTGATCCCTCTTTGGATATTTGTTTCATGAGTAGGGCACCCATTTACCATAACAACAGAAAGATTCCCTGAGAACACACACTCGTAACAAAAATCAATTTAACAGAATGCATTTTCTACGGTGTAATATTACAATTTAATTAATGATATATATTGGTTCGACCAGTCATCCACTGACTTGATGTTATAACTAAGTCGATGACCTATCCAAGTTAATAATATTGTCAGTAAGCACGTAAAAGAGTTAGGTTCTTGTTGTTTCGATTGTTAGATAATATTATTACTCCCCCAGCTTCAAAATACATGCCGCAGTCAACCATTCCACATATGTTAATACACAACTTTGACCGTTAGTATCTTTAATTATCTGTGGTAAACAATTATAAATATTTAATGTTTAAAAATATTTATCTCGACAAATCGAACAACATCTTACATGATAACATTTGTATTCATATATTAGTTAAAAATTTGATCAAAATAAGTCATGTGGATAACGTACATTCTAAAAATGCGACATATACTTTGAAACAGAGGGAGTATATGATTTTATTATATCCTAGTAAAAAGTAGTTTAGTCTTCTTTAGTATCTAATATTTATATTCTATTGTAAACCTCATTCTCCAAGTTTCGCTATTCAATTGTAATGGAATCCTAGACTCCAGATTGTCTCAACTCTTCTTCACATTTGGTTTTCTCTCCTCTTATCTATGTTTCTATTTTGTATTTTATTCTAAGCATTGCTATTTTTAAAATAAAAGATAAATATAAACTTGTGTTCAAACTTCTATTTCATTACATTGCTCGAAGCCCAAATGATATAAAAAAGAACACTTGATGTTCCTTCATATTCCTTTATCATTCACGATATTTACAACTGAATTACATGAAATTAACTTGAGGAAGGAAGCCAAAATATACGGAATTTCACATTATTACATGTTGGTTCCTTCCAATTTCCTTTCAACTTCACACCGATGTTCCAACATTACTTTTATAATCATAACTTCAGGTTGATTTCAGCTTGTCCAAGTTAAATAATCTCTGCAAAACAAACATACATAAGGTAATGTTTTTTTTTACATATAGGAAATGTCATGACCAAATTTGTTTCTTGAAGAAAAATGCAATACAAAAATCTGCTGAATGGCCAATTTTCATGACAAGTTGATAACATTAGGAAGATGATATGAAGCTTACTAAAATACAGTGGATATCTTCAAGAAAAGGCACAAGTAGAGAAACCAATATCTGCATTTTCTGCTTAAGCATGTCACGGTCTTCATCTTCAGTCTTAAGGAGATCTATGAATGTCTTACTTTCTGGAACTAATTTTAGGGCCACCTGCAATGCCAATTATATTTGTTCACACCTTTTAATTTCTTCACTAACAGTGCTACTTATGAAAACTTTGTTTGAAGTAATGATCATAATCCTAATCCCCTCACCCTAAAATTCAATCACAAAAAAGATCATAATCCTAAAATTTCTAAAAATTAATAAAATAAATAGAATGTGTTAAGTAATGACTGAGATTAGATTGGCAAAAAATAACTTTCTTTATTTATTATAGGGTAACCCTTTATTATAATCTCTAAAAAAGTAGAGATTATAATAAATAAATATTCTAGTGTGATATAATCAAGATATACGTTTTTTTTTGAAAAAATCAAGATATACGTTATTTGCCCTAAAAAGAAAGATATACGATATTTAGCATGCAAATCAATCTATAACATAAAACTGATTGAAAATTGAAAAAAAATAAAATAAAGAAAACGTGATTAGTACCCTGACAGCAGTTGATGAAATCCATCCATGCCATGGTTTTAATGAAACTTCATATGATTCTTCAACTACTTTCTCCATTTTCTTTTCAGGATCATTGGATAGTATTTGTAATAATGAGGAGGTAAAATCCAAGGTCCTGCATAATAGCTCCTGAAATTAAGATATTTTTTCTTTGGTAATGCTCATGTTTCATATTAGACGTCCCTTATATTATGTGTTCTTTGTAATATTTATATTCAAATTATTCGTTATTATATTATAATACAAATATAATATTTATTTATTTTTTATTAATATTACACTTATTTATTAAAGTTAATTACAAGTATATAGTGAACCTATTTTTTTGAATTTAAAAATGGTATGAAATGTTATTTTCTTTAGAAATGTGCACATCTCAAATTGAGAATGATATACATAAATTTTGAAGTATTATTGAAATAAAATTATAAATGTCACATTGAAAACATAAAATGACACTTATTTTGAGATTTTTTTTTGGGTTAATATGAAACTTAAAGTTATATATATTTATATATAGGGATATCACCTTGTGAGCCAAACAAAGGCCTTACTGCAGCTAGACCCCTTCTTTGCATTGCCTTCCGTTGCTTCCAGTTTCAATATTTCTACCAAATTTAGATTCGTTGTTGGATTTGATTCATGCATTAGTTCCAATCTCTGCAATCAAACGGAATTTAATACACAGCTAATCATTGGTAGTTGACCAATTAATCATATTTAAAAAATTGAAGTACAAAATGAAAGTCCTATAATAGATATACTAAAATCCCCATATTATATAATGTAAAGAGAAGGTGTTCCCTTAATTTATTAACCACCTAACTTATAACCCTTGGTTAACTTTTATGTTCAAATTCTTATTAAGAAAAACTTTATGTTAAGTTCTGTTATTTAAATTTAAGGTACTGAATCTACAAACTTATAGATCATTGGTGAATGCAAGTCGAGAGTGGAGTGAGAGATAAAAGAATGGTCGGTTTTCGTGAAGGAGTCTGTTTTAGGTGGTAACTTGTTTTTTGGTGGGTGTTGTACTCGAGGGTTTTTTTAGGGTGTTTATTTTCGGGTGCTCTGCCTATATACGGCGCCTTTTGTTTGTATTCTCAGTTTCACCGGTCTCTGTTCGTCTTGAGCAAGGATTTGGTTGTTTAATAAAATTTGCTGTTTCAAAAAAAATTTTCTCATTCTCATTGATAGAATACAGACTACTTAACTTATAAATTAGATCAATGATAGTTTCTAAATTGCTGTTGCATAGGCCTAACTTTGATATCATGGAAAAATATAAGTCTCAATTGTAATTATGATGTCATCGTAGAAATCTCTAAACCAAGTAATTGAACTCAAGTGCTTAATGAGATCATCAAAAGATAAAACAGTTGGAAGAACCCGAGTTCAATTTTTGAATGATAAATCTTGACAAAACTATACTTAACACATGACCAAACTCTGAATTACCAGAGTTCTTTTCTCCCGAGAAAATCTAATGTTAACATAAAAAAGTTGTAGAGATCCCTAAAATCTTTATCTTAAATTTGTAAATACAGTAACTATAGGAGATCTACAGTTTAAATCTTGGTATCTAACATATATAGTCCCTAACATGTTTTCAATAAAAATGCATTAAGAGAAAGGTTAAGTAAGGGTTAACTGGGTGGTTAATATAATTAACCAATCAACTGAATTGAAAGATTTAGCTATTGATTTTCTTTGTACCTTGATATTTTGGTACACATCTTGTCTCAAAACAGCCATTGTTGGCCCAATTTTATCTGTGTACACATAGTAACAATGTGTTAATATAAATGTTTAAACACAAATCAAACTTTGAACATAATTAAAGATTTGAAGTAAGAAAGTTAACCTACCAAGAACATGCAGAACTGAATAACATATAGAGAGAAAAGGCTTGGTGGGGATGTGAGCAATTTCATGGTTTTCTTCAGTTGGTTTAACTATTACCACCATAGAAAGTTCTTCAATTACACAAGTTATCTCTGATTTTTTCTCCATTATTTCTCTCTTACCACTCTTCATATTTCACCAACCTTCCTTAATTTCTTCCTTCACCGTACAACTAGGGTTCTATATATAAATGGAAAATATAAATGTACCACACTACTACGGATTTCAAGTATCTTCTTTAAGGAACAAGTCTTGCTAGCTCAACTATATATTAAATTATTATTATACCAAGTACCTTGTCAAAACTTCTTAGACTTGAACTCTTTTTTCTTTTTTTTTTAATAAATTATTTTTTGGTATGTCGATAACTCTTGTGATATATCAACGTTTCCCTTTAAACTATTGACGGTGACATATATATTTGACCTTGGAATTATTCTTTATCCAAATAATGTTTTTTAAAACATTATATAAGTAGATAAAATCCATGTAGGTCCATATTGAAATCGACATGTCTAAAAGATTATAGTAGGAATCATTTTGCTTTTGTTGATGTAATTTGGAGTTCACATTTTTATGCGCATGATGATCTACGGTCATAGGTAAGTACTGGCATTAGGAACATATTATGTTTTATTATATTCAATTATTATGCAAGTGGGGAAGGACATGCCACTCTTTTGCCCATGGAAAACATTTGTACTTATCTAAACTCTCCTCCTATCAGCAAAAATCAGATGTTTCTACCATATTATGTTTTTGGTATGTCATGATGACCTTGTGAGATACTAGAATCTTCATTAAGTTTTAAAGTTTTTTAATTTAATAGAAAGGGAACTGAATACCACAATAAATAAGATAAATAATATATATATATATATGCCTATAATGGTTTAATATAAATTTGATAATTTATTTTGTTTTTTTTTTAATTTTATGCATTGTATTATAAATTTTCCAATTTCAAAATTTTAAAATATTTGTTGTATTTCATATTCAGGTATAGAGTTTTTTCATTCTATTAAAAAAAGTTACCTTACCCCAATTTTTTTTTTTTTTTTTGCCGTTGTTCATACATAGTTAAATGAGAATTGCTTTTCTCCTATCTGTTTTTACTCATTCCCGTCCTACGTGAGTTAACCCATTCTCAAAATATACATGCGTGAGTTAATTCACTTTCAGCTATTTGACGGGAATGAGCAAAAACAGATGGAAGAAGAGCAATTACCTAGTTAAATGGCCAATTCTCATTTAGACCCAAGGTATACGTGGACTACTCACATTAATTTCATGAAAATTACAATTTAGGCCTTTGGATTGCTCACATGCCCCTTAAAGATATCCAAAAATACCCTATCGTGCCTTAACTTATGGTCGCATAAGTTCGGGAGTTACGATCTGATTATTAACATAAAAGTTTGTTTTGTTGTTTCAGATTATAGAATCAAAATTTTATCAGAACATAGAGGACAAAAAAAATCTAGTGCGATATTATAAGCTGTTTAACAATAATCACTGACGAGAAGAGAAAATCTAACAGTTTCAGATTCCCGGGCAATGACGCCATTTTGATGTAGTTTTTATCAAAAGTAAGTATTTTTTATACTGTTTCCATAAGGACTAGTGCGATATTATAAGCCGTTCAACAATAATTACCATTTTAAGTTAGGGTTTAAGTGGTTGTTTGTGATAAAACCTAATTAAAATATAGAGCGATAAGTAAACTGAGATTTGATAGAGACTAAAAATTGTTAGGATTAGACTTCACTAACCAAACGTCGCATATATTCTCATGATCATGCAAATAGATTCTAGCTATTACTTGATATTACCACATATCATCGACAACACCATTTATGTTTAAATAATGTCGTGAGCTTAATCCTATTGTTTAATCGACGATTTCTCAGCCTATCAAACAATCTGATAGCATTAAGCTTTGATATTTGAAATGATTATCAAAACTTAAACCCCATTTCTAGAATTCAAGTTTCAATAGACTATTATCCTATATCTAGATTCAAAATGTACTTTTCAATAACATTTCAAATCATAAATGAGCATGAATAACAAAGATAATATGAATATCAAATAAAACTAGAATCATATATTGCTTGGATCAATAAGAATATGTACTGAGTGTTGATCAGTTACATCTAATCCCAACAAGGTGAGATTTAGCTACTAATTGTCATGGTAGCCTTGCAAAAATGGAAGAAATGCTTGAAGTACATCACAAGATTTTATCTCTCAATGAATCTTGTTGAATCTCCACTCTGATACTCTTGCCCTAGGTTCTCCTCTAAAATTCATCATTGTCTCTCTACAAAAGTACAAGATGATAATCTGAAAGGATGAGAGACTAGTTTTTATACTATGTCTGATAATTGACATCTCGCCGAGCGAGATCAGGCTCGCCATGGCGAGGAGACCTTTCTTCACCAGTGGGTTTCTGCCACGTAAGAAAGCTGCCTAGAACCTCCTTATCTCGCCATGGCGAAGGCTGGGCTCACTGTGGCGAAGTCCTGTTTCTGAGGATTCTGGAATTTCTGACTTCTCCTCGCTTTTCCTTTTGCTATGATCTCGCCATGGCGAGATAGCTCGCCATAGTCTCGCTGTGGCATGCACGAGACTTGTAAAACTCGGGGCTCTCTGACTTGCCTCACCTTCTTCTTGCTCGCTGTGGCGAGCTATGCCGTTGAGGCTTCGCCTTGGCTCGATGTGGCTTGTAATATCCCGTTTTAGCTAGAATTATTTTGTTTATTTATTATATATGTTCGTGTGTGATTAATTACTTGTCTGTGTATTTAGTTTGGGATTAGTGGATTTTTGGCCTAGAAGGGTATTTTAGTCATTTTGGAGGCTAAGGGTATTTTGGTCTTTTGGTGAATAAGGGTAAATTATTCATTTCACTAAGAAGGTTATTTTTGGTGTTTTAGTGAGAATAGTTATTTTTACTGAGTTACTAGTGAGTTGAGGTAATTATTTCGAGATGGTAATTATTTGATGTTTTAGCGGATTAATGAGTAGTAACTTTTTAGAATTTGTTAGTAAGAGTTTTAGGCCCATTGTCAATATTAGAAACCTAGGCCATTGGAGAGTAGTATATATACTTAACTCATGAAGGAAAATTAGGGTTAGAACATTTCATCTCATAACAAAGGGAGGCTAGAGAGAGAAAGTTGGAAGAATGGAGAGAAGAAGAGAAGAGGAAGAACTTGGAGAAGAGGAAAGCTAGAGATTGGAAGCTAGAGGGGAGAGTGAAGCCATAACTAGTGATTGTGAAGCTTTGAGGTAAGGGGGATATAACTATTTCATCAAATAAGCTATAATCTCATATTTTTACTTTTGGGTCATAAGTGTTTTTGTCTGAATTATGACTTTTATGATTTTTGATGTTGAATTTCGTGCTCCTAATTTATGTGTAGTTATGTATATGTCAAATTTCATGGAATTGATGTGTTTATGTGTTCAAGTTCATAGTTGATGTTTGAAATAAGTTGTTTTAATGATTTTTGCTAAATTAAGTGTAAACCATGACTTTGTGAATGAATATTGTTCAAACATGTTTCTAATCACTTGATAAATGATTATATATGTTTGTATGTTGTTGGGGTTTGAATTGTTGTTGTGGTTTATAAAGTTTGGATGAAATTGTGAAAATATGAGTTTTTGATGAAAAATGAGTTTGATGATGATTTTGTGATGAAATTAAATGAGGTTATGAATTCATGTTTGTTAGTGTTTTGATTTCCTTTTGATGTATGTTAACTAATAACAAAGTTTGGAAAACAAATTTGGTTCAAATGGAATCAAAATCGGGGTTTTTGGGGAAAAATTGGATGGGTTCCCAGTGGGAAACCCAAAAATCTAGGTTGCCTTTAGGGATGTCAATGGGTACCCATGGGTACGGATAGTATGATACCCGTCCCCGTTGGATAAATATGATACCCGTGTCTGCCCCGTACCCTCGTGGGTACCCATTATGCGAGTACCCGCGGGTATTGATGTATCCATGGGTATTCATGGGTACCCATGGATTTTTGAATTTATTTATTTTTTTGTACAAATAATAACTTTTTTTAATTTCCAAAAAACTTAAACTTTTAAACATCCATACATAATCCATTCAAAATTTCATAAATCATACATAATCCATAGAAAATTCATGATTCTTATATAATCCATAAGATGTGTTTTATGATGTGAATGAAGTGGAAATAATGAACTTATTAAGATGAATTAAAAAAAATTAAAAATAAAAATAGGTTATTAATGAGGAATCTTAGGTGGGCAGTAAAATTTCCTTCAATAAGGTGACAACTTTAAGTAATAAGATAAGATATATATGGATATTTTAGTAATTTACTTAATTTATTATCGGGTATGGGTACCCATGGGTATGGGTACAATCAAATCTGTATCCGTATCCATATAATAATGGGTAGTCAAATACCCGTGGATACCCGTTTAGCTACCCGCCCCGTGCCCGTAACAGATTTTACCCACTGGTACCCGTGTGCATGGGTGTTTTTGCCACCCCTAGTTACCTTACTGGTGCAGCTCGCGCGGCGAGCTGGAGCTTGTCATGGCGAGTTACTTAGTGCAACCCCTATGTTTTTGGGCGTCCCAGGAAGTTGGGGGTCGTTCTGGACCACTCTAAATGATTCTTTTGATGTGTTTGATTGATGTTTTCACTTATAAACCTACTGGAACATCAAACAGTTTGGATTAAGATTGATTTTGTGAATGGAATTGAAACTTAGTTGAAAAATGTTCAAGAACGTGAAATTTTCCGAAACTTGTTTTACTCAAATAAAATGATGAAATTATCATTTGTTTTCTGTAACTAAGAGTTTAGAATGATTAGGAAAGGTGTATGTGAGCTTAAAACTTGATCTTACTTTGAGAATGCAATACTTTATGAAGATAGAGAAAATGAGACGAACTTAATGAATTTTTGAAATTAACCGGAATTGAGCTATGTTGTTGATCTGTATGAACTATTGTGATGTTATGTGATATATGGAAATGCTTTGTTGATGTGTTTAAGCATGAATACCTTGCTCAGGGAATTATTTGGAAAACTATGAATTTTGTGAAAATAGACGAACTTTGTCAAAATGAGGTTTTATGATCGAATAACTTGTAAATGACTTTGTGAACATGATAACTTGGTGACATAAGAATGAATCAATGATTGATGTGTGTAAAATATGTTGGTTATCATGATGTGAACGATTGTTCGTCTATTGTGCAATTTTGTGCTTTATGAAGTGATTGTGCTTCTTTGTTGTGAATACTTGTTGATGATGATTGATGATAATTATGGTGCTAATCATGATGATGAATTTAGTGATGTTGTGATGAAACAATGATTATGAAATAATATGTAGAGATGAATAATTAATGATGAATATGTGGAGATTTTTACTTGATGTTTAATATGCAGAGATGAATTAATTGACGTTAATTGTGATGTATGAATGTATTGTTTGATAATGCAATATGTGGAGATATGTTGAGAATATGTAGAGTAAATTGGTGTCGTGCATTATCGAGTCAATATTTGGCATCCATGCATTCATAAGTCCTATATGTAGAGATATGCAGAGATATGTAGATGGATCACTTGGTAAAATTATCTCCAATATCCATCAACTATGAAGAAGGCGGATCACTCGGTAATATTACCTATAATATCCAAATACTTGCTGGTACCACATGCATGTAGAGTCGCGTCTAGAGCATTGCATGCATATGAATTATGTGATGATGTGATTGGTGAATTATTTGATTATATGTGGTGATGTGTACATGATGATGTTTGTCATTTGGTGATTTCTTGTACACTTAGTGATTTGATTTGATGATAGTTATTTTGGTGATAGTAATGAAGTGTGAATCATATGTATTTGATTTGGTGATTTCTTTGATGATGATTTCCTTACCTATACTTTTGGAATGATGAATTATATTTGTTGAGTTAATTAGGCAAGAGTTTATGTGATCCATATGATTGGTGTGAATTAGATGGATTATATTCATTATGTGAAGTACATGCTTTATGTAAAATGAGTGATGAGTATGTATATGTGCAGTTAGTATGATAACATGGTTTGTATTGAATTGGAGATAATATTCATGTGCAATTAGTATTCTAGGAATGATGAGTATGTATATGTGCTATGCATGAAATCCTTGAATGCTTATATTTGATTATAAAATATTATATAATCCCCTGTGGTCGTTTTGGTTGACCGCCTGCCTATTTGTATGAATGGGTAGACGACTTGCAGGATTAGTTGCTTTGCTTTTGCTTGCGAGTATGCTTGAGGACTAGCTTTGGAGCTACCTTGTTTCTTTTCTTTGTAGTCTAGTTCTAGGGTTTTGATTAGGATGTCGGTCCTTTTTTGGTTACTTTTTTCATGTCTTTATGAGAATTGTCACTCATTATGTTGAGATTTAAGATTATATTTGGTGATGTATTATGATACATGTGACATAGCTATTTTGGAGATTTTATTATCGTTGATGAGATGTTATGATATTATTTTGTTGTGAGTTTTGAAAAACTAATTATGCATGTTTTTGATTAACTGGAGATGTAGCATCTAAATTCCTTGAATGATTGTATTATTTTAAGGGTTTAGGGTGTTACATGGCTCGCTATGAGAATCCTAGAAATGGTGCTCTTTGACTTGACTTGCCTTCTTCTCGCTTCTTTCTCGCTATGGCGAGCTAACCTTTGCATTTCTTTGTTGATTTCTTGCTTGCTAAGTGTCTTGACATGCATTTTCTTGCACAATGGGATAGAGTAAGATACAACATGTAATTAACTTGTGATAACTTGTGAAACAAGTAACAAAAGTGCCTAAAATACAACATGTAATTAACTACTTTCTGGCACTTATCAGACACCGTATAACACATAGTATTATCTAAAACCTAATAAATAAACTTTAGCACATAATATCATAAAAAAAATGCAATATACTCATGGTTAAATGAAATCTAACTTAGTCAAGATTAAGCAAACGATAGCCACAAGATCGGCCATATTCCGAAGGTTCAATAAAAGAAAAGAATAACAAATGTCTAATGTGTATGACGAAGAAAACTCACTTAGAGGTATGCTTTTTGGAAGCGCTACATCCTCGTAGATATGGAGTAGGCGATGAAAGAGCTGCTAAATATAGTATGTTCATTGTATAGGGTAGTTCCACATGGACAATCACCTTTATTGGGCATGATCCCTTAAAGCTTAACTAGACCTTCATTTCTTGATCTAATCTATTTAGGGGACAAAAGATTTCGAGTAATAGACTTCATTTTCTTCATAGTTGGGGTCCAAATTTTTTCCATCACCACACTAATTAGTCCCAGCTTTTTAGCCAACTCATATCTATTATTCAACCAAAAACCCTTGCAACCACTCCAAACAACCTCGTAGTTTTAGAGTTTGATTTGTGCTGTTTTGATATTCTTTTAAATAAAATATAAATATCAACATTTGTTAAGACAAACTTATGTACATTCATATTCCTTCAACCACATGTTAGCATTTCTGCATTTGCCTAAAACACCACTTGATGTTCCTTTAAACATTTTAGCATACACGATATTTACATCTGCATCATCTCTCCTTTCATTGAATAAAATCTTTGCTATTAAAAAAAAAAATATACATAAAATTCCTCATTATTTCTTTTATCTTTTCAGGTTGATTTGAGCTTGTCCAAGTTATATAATCTCTGCAAAACAAACATACACACATATAAGGTAAAGTTTGCATTATGCAGAAATTTTCATGACCAATTGATAATCAAGCTTACTAGGATACAGTGGATATCCTCAAGAAAAGGCACAAGTAGAGAAACCAATATTTGCATTTTCTGTTTCAGCATGTCACTATTCTCTTCATCTCCAGTCTTAAGGAGATCAATGAATGTTTTACTTTCTGGAACTAATTTTAGAGCCACCTGCAATAGAATATGCTAGTTAATAAAAAAAAAATATTGATTTGCAAAAAAAAAATATTGCATGCAAAGTCCATATAATGGCATGAACTACTGATAGAAAAATGGAAGAAAATAACGAAAACGTGATCAGTACTCTGACAGCAGTTGATGAAATCCATCCATGCCATGGTTTTAATGTAACTTCATAAGATTCTTCAACTACTTTCTCCATTTTCTTTTCAGGTTCTTTTGATAGTATTTGTAATAATAACGAGGTGAAATCCAGGGTCCTGCAGAATATGTAGCACCATAAATTAAGATGATACTTTTGTAGTCTTCTAATTTTTATATTGAATTTCTGCTCATTGTGAGAATAATAGAAAATATCACTATTTCTAAATTTATTTCAAACCTTATCTTTATGTTTTTCTAAGTACATTCCGTCACATCCAACATTGTGGGTTTGATGTGTGTGTATAAATAGTAGATCATCTAATGGGATAAACTCTAATAACATGATATAAAATTTTCTTATATCAAATCCAACTCATTTTTATAAAACCGATGTATAAAATAAGATGTGTCACTCTTTATGAATTCATTTGAGATCTGTTCTGGACCAATCAGAAGGTCAATCCTGTGATGACACATATACAAAACCCTTTAGACCAAGGAGCGATGTCCTGCGTGAGCACGCTAGCAACGGTGTGTGCCACCACACTAAATCACGCCCCCCCGCACCGTCCACGCGGCCTTCAACGAATCCCTGATAAGGCGCCACATTTCACAGAAGTAGTTAGATCCTCCTCCTATATAAGGGTGATTCTGCATCACCCTCAATGTACGATTCATTTTCCCACACACTTTTACACATTCATCCTCATTTTCTACACTGACTTGAGCATTGGAGTGTTATCGTGCATGTATCCACCATTCGTTCTAATGGACCGCAAGCTAATTAATAAAGAAACAGGAAATATCAATCCAAATCAATGAGATTTGATTTGGTCAATTTGTGCATTAATAACAATAATCATGGTGTTGTATGTACATATGTTTATGACATGTTACAACTGCAAACCTAACATTTAGGCATATGTCAAGCAAGCAATTCAATTGTATTTATCACTCTTGTAATATATATACATGTATATGATCAATTGTAAGGTAAGAAAAAAATATATTCAATAATATGTACTTTATATGGTATGAGAGCCTCTCCGAGATCCATTGGGCCATCTACTATCAGGTTTCCGCTATCGGATCACCCACCATTTATGTCCACGAACCAAGCCCAATAGTGCTGGTCGTGAGGGTGTGTGTTAAGAGTCCCACATCGGACATGACATGACCTGACAATGTGTTTATAAGTGAGGTCAATCCTCACCTCATAAGCTGGTTTTGTGGGGTTGTGTTAGGCCCAACCACGATTTCTAAGATGGTATCAGAGTGAAGACTACATCGCCACCATGTTGGAGCACTGCACCGTCACTGTTGCATTCATCCGTCGTTACGGGACAAATCAAGATCTTACTTCTACAAACACTTAAAAAAAAATCTTCAATCCGCAGAACTTGACTTTTTTGGATTTTTTTAATTTTAAATATCTCCTTATAATCCCAATATATTCCACTTTTCAAAATATTTACGAAAATATATTCTTTGTTTCATCTTCTCATATATTGCATCCCCATCCACTTGTTCGAGATGTGTATTATTGACTATTGGAGTGTTGTAATGACAAAAATGGACTGCATTTGAGATCCTCTATAAAGTGTGGTGCATATTTGAATGTTAACTTATTGATGATTATATAAATCTCAATGTTGCTCACGACTTAAAGATAATAGCAGAATTTGAATGATAAAAATGTTAGAGAAACTAAGCATAAAATATATGCAATGAAAAAAGAGACAGCAGAAACTATTAATATAAGCATGCTCTATGTAAGTGAACTATTATAGAAGGGATCTCTAAGACAAAGAAAACATAGTAATATGAGGGACTCTTTATTTGTATTTCATTTTAATTTGGTCGGTTCTTGGTTAGATTTGTGTCCCCAATTTATTTGTTTTTCCTTTTTTTCTTCAATAATTTTTAGCTTAAATAAAAAGAAAAGTATTATTAGGTGTTACATATTATTATAGGTATATCACCTTGTGAGCCAAACAAAGGCCTTACTGCAGCTAGACCCCTTCTTTGCATTGCCTTGTGTTGCTTCCAATTTCAATATTTCAACTAAATTTAGATTTGTTGTTGGATTTGATTCATGCATTAGTTCCAATCTCTGCAATCAAACGGAATTTAATACGCAACTAATCATTGGTAGTTGACAAATCATCAATATTTTAAAAAAAATTACACAATGAAAGTCATATAATATAATAAATATACAAAATATCCCGTCCGACACAAAAACAATCCCCATGTTATAATGTAAAGAGAAGGGTTTTCCTTAATATTATAACTACCTAACTTTATTTTTGTTTTGTTGAAAAAATTACCACCTAACTTTTAACCCTAAGTTAACCCTTTATGTTAAATTTCTTTTTATCAAACAGAAAACTTTAAGTTAAAATTCTGTTACTTGAATTTACAATATTGAATCTACAAACTTAAATCAATGGAGAATGTAAGGAGAGAGTGGGACACAAAAAGGGTACTACCTAGGAAACGCAGGGTTCAAACCCTAATAACTAACATATATCACCACTAACATTTAATTTGTCTATTAAAAAACAAAATTGTAATAAGAGAAAGGTTAAATGGTTGGTTAGTATAATCAATTAATATAAGAAGAATTGAAAGTTTTTAGCTATGGATTAATTTTCTTTGTACCTTGATATTTTGATACACATCTTGTCTCAAAACAGCCATTGTTGGCCCTATTTTATCTGTAATAATTAGACACATATTTAATAAACAATGTGTTAATATAGTTGTTACTCACATCAAAATTAAAACA
>Ga0315915_1004823_pt1 | contig 16945 bp, 8 predicted proteins | sample MpolbnodulesMG_FD_207738 | JGI IMG/M metagenome (GOLD analysis project Ga0315915, IMG submission 207738) | Medicago polymorpha root nodule microbial communities from Los Angeles, California, United States - branched nodules | ecosystem: Host-associated > Plants > Roots > Nodule | place: USA...
ACACTGACCTTCAACCCCCTCCTATTAGAAGACAACCAGGTAGGCCCAAGAAAAAGAGAACTAAGGACCCATCTGAAATGCTGAGAGATGATTCACAAATGAAGAGAGCAAGGTATGGAATTAAGTGTAGTAGATGTAAGGCAGTTGGTCACAATAAATCAACATGCAAGCTGCCTCCACCACCTGCTGAAAACCAAGCCACTAATAACCCATCTTCAAATCAACCTCAGCCAACTAATAATGCTACTACTGCCACCAAGAAACAAGGTGCTTCCAAGACTAATTTTGTTGCAACTACACAAACTGCCTCCAAGACTAGAGCTACTGCAACTAAAACAGCTGCAACTAATGTAGCAGCAAGCAACAAAAGGGGTCCAAACACCACAAGACAGAAGTTGCCATTCAAAAGGGGTCAAACAAGTGCAACACAACCGCCCTCCAAATGAAGAATATGTCATGTTATTAATTAGTTTTTATTTTGGTATTTTGAACTTATGTAGTAATGATAATGGTTTGGTACCATTTCTTTTTATGCTTATGTAATGAGAACCTATGGCTTTATGGTTTTTATGCCTTTTTTGAGTTTGGTCTCATTTTGATGATGGCAAAAAATGTAAGAGAACCTATGGTTTTACACCTTTTTGATATGGTCTCATCTTTATCATTCATGACTTATGTAATTGAGAACATCTTCAATTTGTCTCAATCTTATAATTAATCTATGTGACTTATTCCAAATTGCGTATTGTTTATAGTTGGAACTCATTATGTGTTTTATTTATGTAATTGAGAACTTTTTGATTTGGTCTCACCTTTATCATTCATCAATTTATCAGGTTTAGTAGCTAAAATACATTACTGTATTATGTTTCCCAAATTAACTATTGCATTGTAAAATTAGGATAAACATTATATTAGATCTTTTAACATTACATCAACAACACACTTAAACTACTTTAAATACATTCAACATTCTACTAACACATAATTAAACTACACTTTAAATACATTGACAACATCATACTAATCCATCAACATCATTATCATTGTAGTAATCCTTCAACATTCTACCAACTCAAACTTAAACTACTTTAAATACATTGACAACATCATTGTCATTAACACAATGTTAAACCCAAAACATAAAAACTCAAACATTATTGCAATCTTGGAACACCTCCTACTATTACACAACTCTTCTTTTAGGAAACAAACTTCATGTTTCAGCTTCCCATTTTTCTTCTTTAGCCTTGCAATCTTCATATCACGTTCATCAACATCACCATTATCATCATCAACAAGAAATTGAAAATAGTTGCAGCCACTATCAAATTGGTTCCTCCAATTTCTACATCCCCAAAACTTCTTTCCATAATTAAGGTTTGTCATGTCAGTAACAGTTTTCATAACTAAAAACTCACCACATTGACATTTTCGAATTTGTCCCTTAAACCCAGAACTTACAGATCCAGAGATGGCCCTTCCATTTTCGTTGTTGCTTCTGCGGTCAACACGAGACCCTGCACTGGACATGTTATCGAAAACGAACGAAGAAGAAGAGTAGATGAAGAAGGATTCGAATTTGAGGAAGAAGAAGAACAAACCCTAATATTTGGGGAAAAATTAGAAAGGAACGAGAAAACACCAATAAAGAAAAGAAGCTTATATACTGATGAGTCATATATTGTCAAATCAGCCCTTAATTGCCACATATGCACACACTTGACGGAATTGAATTAAAACTAACAGATGGGACCAAAACATGTAACGGAACAAAAGTTAAAATACCAAAACGGACTTTTATTTAGTTATGGAACCAAACCGATACCAAAAAAATAGTTAAGGCACTAAAATAGCAATTAAGCCAAAAAAAAAACATAATTTCTTCGAAAAATGCAATCTTTAAGTTATGCCATTTTCATGTTAAAACTTAGAACCTCTTCTTAATCTTCTCTCTCCCACACAACACAACCAAAACCAAAACCTCAAATATAACAAAGAAGAAGAACCTGTTCTTTTCAAATGTCCACACAATTTGTGCAACCACCACCACCACCCATCGAAGTAACCCAACAAGCATACACAACCCATTCGGGTCATGGATCGGTTGGACCCGTCATTGCTGTTCTTGCAGTCATCACTGTTCTGGGTATCATCGCCGGTATGATTGGTAGGCTCTGTTCGGGTCGGCGGGTCATGGGTTACGGTGAGTACGACATTGAATCATGGGTTGAAACCAAATGCTCCTCTTGTGTCGGTGGCAGAATAGTCCCTCCTCCACCACCTCGTCCACCGGTGAATGAACCCGAAGCCGCTGCTGAGGATTCTCCGGCGGTGGAAGATTCTCAAGAGATTAAAGAAGAGGAACAATCACAACAAAAATCTAGACAAAGCTCACTTGGTCGTAGTAGTAGTTAAATTAGTTATTCTTATGAAGCAATGTTGGTTGTTTATGTTCAATGTTGAATGTTCATAATATTATATAATTTAAGAGTTTTGAAAATTATATTGTTTTCAGATCAGTGCTGTTTTGTGTTTTTTACCTGCATTTCTCTCTTCAATGTTTGTGGTTATGGAATTTGTGACTCATAGAATTTGAATGAATGACCCTTCAGCCATTGGGATTGGAATCACTTTTTTCATGATAATGGGTAGAAGAAAAGAAGAATCTTATCTAATAAAAATTCAAGGGTTTGGATTTTGGAAACTTCTCGTGGATCTTTGATTGTTAAAGTGCATGATTGATGTTTAGTGATCTTTTGAGGAATTTATATACTAATTAATAAATAAATTTTGTTATTTTGATGAAATTCTGTGTTTTTTTTTTAGAAATGATATTTGTACCACTGTTTTGTGACAATTTTCTCGTATTATTGTTTTAATTTTTGTGCTAATACCTCATTTTCCGACAAAATCAATGGTTATCCCATAAGTTGGAGTGACAAATAAAGTTAAACAAAACTAGTCTAAAAAATCGAAAGGATGGTAAAATATCATAGAGTATAGTGAGTTTTCCAAAATCATAGTGAATGACTATGATTTTGTCGAGCAAAATGGAAGGAAGTGCATAAGCTACATAGTGTATCCCCGAGAAAATCATAATGACCCGATGTAAATTTGACAAATTCACTGTGGTATGAAACCGGAAATACTTAAGTGAATTTGTATTTTGGTGACTTTGATGACTTTAGTGTATTTTAGATGAGAGAAAATGATAGATAAGTGATTAAAATAAATTATTTTGATGAGAGAATTCTTGGTTAGGAGAGATATAGAGACAAAGTCGTCAAAATACAAAGTCACTCCATCAAAGTAGACATGACATTTGAACCCGCCCCTACCTAGACCCGGCCGCCCTGTAACGGAAAAAGCCAATTTAATTGGGTGTGGGTGCTGGGAAAACCTGTTTCATATATACGAGGGTGGGGATGGTCAAACCCGCCCCGCACCCGTCCCGTTTATTTTAAATTATTTTTTACCCTATTTTTGATAATCATATTACTCTTATAGCCTTCTTAACATAGCAAGTAGATATCTAAATAATGTTTTTTTTATGTGAAAAAAAAACATGTTTATTTTCACTACAACTTTGTGGGTGGAGGTTAGGGTGGGGCTGGAAAACTCGTCCCCGCTGAGGGCAGGTTTGTTAAAACGCGTTCCCGACTCGCCTCGTTGCCATGTATATAATAAAGTCATCGAAGTGTTACCCGGTATGAAACCTGGATAAAATATTGAAATAAGTAGTGCTATAAAGGAGGCAGATGAAGATTTCAATTTGTTGGCTGAGTTGTGATATTGTTTTTGTAGAGTTATTCAGGTGGTCCTTGAAATATAGCATTGGATCTGTCCTTGACCATGAACTAAGGTTTTTTGAGGCTGTTTGTTGAGTTATTTCGATTCAGTGCTTCTATTAAAATGAAAGTCTATTAATGTTGCTTCTATATTCATCATCATTGGATTCTGAAATGTGAGCTGTGGACTAATTATGATACATCACTTTTGGTATTCAGAAAAGACAAAGAAAAGAGACATTCTTGGTTATGGCCAAGACTAATAGCCAACTCTTGTCTTTAACAGGGTCCATATGTTGGACTTGATGCATTTAATGGAATCTATTCGTGAAAATAGTAAGAAAACTTGTCACATTTTTTATTTCAAAACTTGGCACTAAAAATGAGTATGCTTTCGGTGATACGGTCCATGTCTAAAAGCTAACCTTGAATTTGCAAATGTACCCAAATTTGTAGGACGGCTACACCACGTGATTCTCTGATGCTACTTGCTACATTAAGCAACAGGTTTATGAGAATTCCATTTCCATGTGATAAACACAGTTTTTGTCTTAGCAACCAATCTAAAAAATGTACTGCACCAATTGCCAAAATAAAAAGGGTCTAGCTATTTTTGTTTCTCCCAAGAGTCTTGAAGCGGTGAAGGTCGTAGATTCTGTTCACCTAGCAAGGATAGAAGCACTCCATTTGCATATCATTTGTAAGAAAAAAAATTCTCAAAATGGATGACCATTTCTATTTTCAAGGTAATATCAGTTAGTACTTGTTTTTCAATTATAATCTCCAATTTCATCACTCCTGAGTTAAGATATTACAATATGCATTTAGTATAAAGAATAATTTAGTAAAAATACAACTATCTCTTTCATTTATTTTCACATTTTTTTTAATCCACGTGAAACAGTCAAATAAATCATTCATTTTTGAGCTAATAAAGTAGTTTCTTGTTATGGTGGATAAGGAAACAAATTTATACATGTGTATTTCAACAATTTTTAACATTTTATCAGTAGTGAATTTTTAATAGTTAACCCTGTTTTTAACAAATTAGTATTTGATAAGTGCTCAAAAATGATATATTTTTTGTGTTAATTTAGACACTTTAGTGATTTGTTTATCAAATTACTTCAAGAAAAGATACAATTTGATGCAATTATGCCGTTTATGCTTTAGTTGCCTTATTCTACCCATTTATGCAGGAAAATAAAAGCAAGGATCAAGAAATCACCTAAGATGCAAAGAAATCCAAAGGCTAACTTGCTTAGAGCGAGCCAACTCGCTTAAAGCAAGAAAACAGCAGAAAGCTTGGCTCTCAGCACGCTTTCAATTGGCCAGGAGTGAGTCCCGGCAAAGAGCAACTCGCTTGGAGCGAGCAAACACGCTATGAAAATTTGTAGCTACATCTAACCTTGTAGTTTTTGTATTCAAACAAGCTATTATGTAACCTATTGATCATTTAATATATGGTTCTAGGTCTTTTATTTGATATTGTTATTATTCTTGTATTTAATGTTTTATTTAAGATTTGAAATGTTATTGAAAAGTACTTTTGAATCTAGGGTTATAATAATAATAATCTATTAAAGCTTTTATTCTAGACATAGAGTTTAGGTCTTGGTAATCACTTTGAAATCAAGAACTTAATGTTATTGGATCATTTAATAGATTGAGAAATCATCGATTAAACGATACGATTGAACTCATGAAGTTATTTAGACATAAATGACGATCGAAATCATGACATTATTTAGACATGAATAATGTTGTTGAGTGATTGTGATAATATCAATTAAAAAGCTAGAATATGTTATGTGATTACGAGAATGCAGTTGTTACACTTGGTTGAAGAACTCTAACCCCAAGCGAAATGGTCCTATCTCATCTCTATTTATTTTAACGTAGATTAGTTAGAATAGTTTTAAACAAACAAACTTTTAAACCAAACTTGAGATGATAAACGACGTTCAATGAGTTATGATATACGCTAGTCCCTGTGGAGACGATACTAATATACTTACGTGTAGATAGAAATACGATCCGTAAAAATCTTACATCAGTATTGTAGTGAATGTGAATATGTACAACACACATGGAAAATTTCGTCCAAAAAATCTATTATTAGTTGTGATCTATAAATTATTGTGATGTCATTTAATTAATATTTAAAAAATTACATTGGGTGTGGGTCCATCGGTAATAATAGATTTTTTCAATGAATTCTTTCACGTGTATTGCAATATTTAGAATAGAGTTTTGCTAGAAGACATCCATGAAGGTGTCTTTTACCAACCCACACTTCAAGGTGTGATTTCCATTTTTTAGTTATAACTTTGCTAAAAGATATCTTCATAAAAATTAAGGAGTGATATTTGTACAAACAATTTCATACAACTATTGTGACAACCACTTTTCTCTTCTTCTTATTGGACAAAAACAATGGAGAGAGAATGAAGAAGAAAAATAATAAAAACAAATGTGAGTATGAGAGAGAGTTGTTTCAAAAGTTGTTAAAAAGTAGATGTACAAATATCATTTCTGATAAAAATTAATGGTGTCTTTTAACAAACGTCCATAAAATAACTTGCTAAAAGACACCTTCATAAAAAGTGGCTTGTTGCAAAACCCTTTAAAATATGGGTTATGGTAATAAATATCCTTAGACAATGAATTCTTTGATAAATAAGTATTCTTTTAAAGTTAAACTTTGCGTTAGTTAGAAATGGTTTCAGTAAAGTTAAAATTGACTTCGACAAAATTGAAATACTTACAACAAATTCAAAATATAAATGTGTTCTCGATAAAATATGTGTTTGGTATACCGTTTGCACTCAAGAATTACATTTAAACACATCTCCCGATGCAAATTTTACTGCAAAAGCCAAACTCTACAGATTGTAGCTTCGGTGCAAATGGCATTTTTTCAATTCCACCGCTACAACAAACACAGTCAAAGTCAAATTTTGAGTTTCCCTTAATTTTGTGTGGGAAGTTTTTCTAAAAATGCCCGCAAACTTGAAATTTAGAGAGTTTGAGAACTATAGGACATACAAGTTGGGGATAATAGCTAAAATTTTCTGATAACAATTATGTTTTCTAACTCATCCTTCATGGGCTGCTCAAGCATCTTTACTTGTTTGGAGTTGTATGGAAAAGTAAGTTGCAGCTCTTGATTATGGTTTAAAAACCATATTAGGAAAAGGCAATGTCTCCTTTTGTTACGATAATAGGTTTGACTTGGAGAGATCGTGTGATACTGTGACCTTGTCCCCCTCTGTTCAAATTTTAGGAGACCAATTATAGATCGAAGGATTAATGTACTTCCATAATCTTCTCTTACAGCCCCCACCATTTTGAATCTGCAACGTGATACACATAATACTTGTAAGTAATTTATTTTCGGTTAAAAAAGAATACCTTTTTTTTTGACAAAAATACACTTATTTATTATTTTAGGAAAAAAAAATATCACAGAATTTCGCTTTATTATTAAGATAAAGTGCTATCTAGTGATCAAACTACTTAACTCTTAAATAGCTTATCCTATTTTTAAAAAACAAAAAGTTAGGATTATCCAATCCATTAATATATGTTGGTGCGGCTTAATGGGACCTCTGCTTTTCTTAAAAAAAAAAAAAAATCATAATGGCCGCAGGCAATAAAAGAGACAGGGCAAAGATAATGCAAGTTTGTGCGATTAAAGAAAAGAATAAATAGCCAAAAATAGTGATAGCCACTTAACCCAGCTGACCATAGAATAAGGGTATACTTTGCTTTTGTTCTAGGGCTTACATAAACTTGAAAGAAAAAGGGTTAGATTTATTTTGATACTCCATATTCGTATTAGCGGCGAGTTTAGTAAAATCACGTGAGTCACATGATTTTGTAGAGGAAAATGCTATCAAATATCTTTTAAAGGGTGTTTTTTTCTTTGTTATAAATTTTATTTTTGGGATTAACTTTCTTAAGAATATAACGATGGGAATCTTTTTTCAAGAGATGTTTAAGAAAAGTGTTTGACAACACTTTAAGTTTTTGGGAATGATCTGTTAAAATTTCTATCAATTACAATTATTTTAAGTATTTATAAAAAATCATGTTTCATCGTGTGTATAAATGGATGTTTATTTTTCTAATCAATTAATATAATATGTACCAAAAAATAACAATAAGTACATGTAAAAGAAGAAAAAGAAAGTGTTACGGCAGTTAAGGTATGGGGTTAGTGGATTAGTAGGGTTAACACATTATTTTGCACAAAATAACCGACGGGAATGAAGTTTCCCATGAATAAAAGTACGGCTTTCATAGGAAAAAAGTATTCCTAGGTATGATTTTTTCCTTGGAATATATATTTTTTTCCTTTATAATAAACATATAATTATTTCCAACCTCCTATTTTCAAGAATAAGTTTTACAACTCCCAAATAAATGCACCCTTAACGCATAAATATAAGATGTTTTCTAGAGTGTCTTTGCAATTAATTAGGACACTTTGTCGGTGTGTTATCACTATTTCACTTCTAAGCAACATTGTCCAAACATCACTGTTCATCTGGATGACGACGTTTCTTTTCATCTTTTTTGGATGTAAAAAATAGTATAAAATTATAATATGATCTTAAACTATAGATGTGAGGCATACAATAAAATTAAGTGGAACCTATTTTAGAGGGAGGCATACAATGAAATTAAGTGGAACCTATTTTAGAGGGTGGCATTTAGCCTGGGACAGTGAAGTTGTTTCATATCATGGGAAACTTTTTTTTGACCATCAGATTAAAGAGGAACACATATTTTATGATGGTCTGCCCACACTATATCATCCATCAACATTCTATCTCCTCCATTCCCCATTCATGCAGTCACCCACCACACCCATTGTTTCCTGCTAATTTAGTCTACTAAATCAAATCTAGTTAATATGTGTGATTCTTATGTTTGAAAAAAAACGCAAACCACATCAATAACTTTTCTTTATTCATATGTTTGATTCTTATGAACTCTAGTTAATATTGGTAGTAGAAAATACAAAAGTAAATAATTGATGCAGCTCAATCTTCTCTAGCATGTCAATCCTCCTCCTGTGAAGACAATAAAATTCCAAACCCGTGGCACAAGAACCCAACAACATATCAACCATTCCCTAAGTTGAAAAACCCTCAAACTCTTCCTCACCTCAAATAAAAATGAAATTAGATCTGGAAAATGAAATAAATCAGAGAAAAAGTTTATAATCTAGAAACAATAACAACATTCATATCACGTAAAGCATATTGCTTAAAACCTTTCAAACTCATCACTCTCAATTTTCACACATTAAATTTCCATTACAAATCAAATTACCTTCTTTTATTGTGGGATTCAAGTGAAAAATATCAAATCAAAATAAATATATAATATAAAATAAATAAGAAGATTGGTTTATGAGAAATTGTGAGTGGTAAAATAATAAATTTGGTATTTCATTTCTCATTTTGGGAGAAAAAAACTATAAAGAGAGTGAGGAGAGATGGTTGTCGTGATTTAGAAGAGTTAGGACAATGAACTTGATGTTGTTGGTGGAGTGGTGGTGGTGGTGGTGGGTTAGTGGAAATCACGTTTTTTGTTTGAAGGAAATTTTGATGCCATTGAAGGCGGGGAGTAAGTGAGAATGAAGGATAGAAGGGTGATGGAAGTGAAAGATAATGTGAAAAAATATAGTGTTGAGAGTGTATGATAAGAATATGTTATTTATTTGATCTAACCATTAAAAATAATTTTCCCATTATGGGAAACAACTTTCCATTCTTATACTAAACCTCACCATTTTAGAGTTTTAAATGAGGGCGACATTTCACATGAGAAGGTATAAACTTTCCCTCCATAGAAAAGTTCACGTTAGCCATTAGATTAACTGAATAATACAATCTTATTATACACTTTTAACACTAGATTATTTCTTTTACACCTTCTCTCATTCCTCTCCACCACCACCAAATCCATACCTTCTTCTCATGTTCCAAATTCAAGGTTCACATGTTTTAGCTTTTTTCCACTTAATTCAAACACGCGTTTTATAGAGTTAAATACAACCAATAAATTTTGTTACTTTAATCCTCTCGAAAAAGAATATTACTTATGTTGTAACTATTTATTTTTTCCTATAATATCTATATTTCAATTACTAGTATTTCTTTCTCTACAACAGATAACCAAAAGTAATATAAAGTATTCCCTCTGTCCCTATATCTAAGTATACATTTGACTTTATTTTTGCTTCTAAATGTAAATCCCTTTTTAAATTACTAGATGCATTTATTATTTTTTTCCTAAACAGACCCCTAATTAATACTACTAACACACAAAACAGACACATTAATTACATTGACAACTTTTCTTAAGAAATGTGAAAAATGCAAAGGGGGCTTAGATATAGGGACGGAAAAGTAATAATTAATGTTATATTAGACTTAAAAACAAGACAATTCGAAACAATTTTGTTTCACTAACAAGAAATTAAAAGGAAAACACATAAAGGTTTAATTTTATTTTTTATAAAATAATTAATAACAGTGGAATTCGCTTAGAGGTAAAATTCAACTCAATTAAAAGGAATAGAGAAATGATACTTAAACAACCATTTTTGACAACTTCATCTCTTATATTCACATTACTTTTTTACTTTGTCTCTCTATTGCTTTGATTTTTGTGTCAATACCCCATTTCTTTTGTAAAATTTTGATTGTCACAAAATTATCACATATATAGATGTTCAAATAATACAACTGAAAAGAATATTACAAGGGATTACAACAACTGTTACATTCTCACCCACTTTGTCTGTATGAATATAAGTGATTGTTGTCGTTACTGTTTAAATTCTAAAAGACCCTTCACTGAAGAATCTAGAAGGTCTTCTATACCATTAGTGACAAACAAATAACATAGGTTCTTTCTTTGTCATTGTATCATTGAACTTTGAAGAGAAAAAATGGGGAGAACAAGGTGCTTCTTAGACATTAGCATAGGTGAGGAACTAGAAGGACGAATATTGGTCGAACTTTACAACGATGTTGTTCCCAAAACTGCTGAAAATTTCAGAGCTCTATGTACTGGTGAAAAAGGCATTGCTCCCAATACTGGGGTATCCCTCCATTTTAAGGTACTCTCTTTTTTCTTATGATCCATTATCGTTTTTTATTCAATTCTTGTTTTTTTACCTATCAAAGACTCTTTTTTTGTTCTGTTTTGATTCTCAGAATTATTGTTGATTGTAAAGATCTGTACTTTGTTGTAATCTAAAAAAAGGGTTCAACTTGAATTTGGACCATCAATTCTGAAAAGATGATTGTTCCCTTTATTCTTTTGATTGTTGTGATAACTTTTTTAATCTAAAAGTTTCTTCTTTATTGGTGGAGGTGAATTTTTCTATATTGTTTGATAATATTCCTCCACCAATATAATCAAAGAAGAATTTGCTAATTTAAAAGTTTTGATTGGTACATTTGGGATACCTTTTGGATACTTTGGGTTGCATTTTCAAAAACTTGTCTTAAAGTTTTTCCCAGAGCCTTGTTCTTCATTATGTTATGAGCAGAACTGCATAAGTGAAGTGCAGTGCTCACTCCTTTATTCATTCTTTGATGATTTAAGAAAAAGTGACACGTTTGTGAGATATTAGTGGAGATGTATACGATACATTTGATGATGGCGGTGATGCATTTCTTAAATTGGTAGTGTTGTTTCTGTACAATTAGACAGAAGCTATGTTGGTGTGGATGATAGAATGGGAAATGGGAAGATGGAATTGTTAAAATTGGTATTAGTACAGTGAATAGTAAGCAATTGAACTTGAACATAGTCAAGGCTTACTTTAAAAAGAAGTAATGATATTTTGTGACATTTTGACATAGGTTGGGGAAATAAACACATTTATGATATATTTACGATGAAAATTATATACTTTTGATATGGATAAGAGAAAGATATGTATGTCTCCACTCTCCATGATTTTTTGTTATGATCACAGTTATTTTTCTTTTTGTATGCTTTCATCATCATTTGAACAATATAGTTACATATTGAAAATATCAAAGTCTCTTTACAAATATTAGATGTTTATGTAGAGTGCATTTTTTTTCTTCTGCTTCATATCTTTATTTTTTAAGAATTTCATGTATCCTTGTATTCATGCCGTATCGTGCTTATATGCTCCTTTCATATCGATCAAAATTATATAGTAATATAGTTTATATATATCTATACATGCAAACGAAACTTTGTATTGTAATAATGTAATTTGTAACTCAAATATATTTCACTCGTGTTGCTTGTACAGTTGTATAGGGCATCAATGTCTATCGAAGTACATCCTAATTTCTAAGTTTGTTCATGATATTAAAACCACCTTGCGTATTTTCTAAAAAAAATATTATCTCTTGAAAAGTAAATCGCCTATATTAGCTCGAGGGTCAATTATTGAATTCATTTAATATTCTGTTGTTATTTTCAGGGATCTTGCTTCCATCGTATTGTTAAAGGCGCTATGATTGAAGGAGGTGATATATCTGCTGGAGATGGTACTGGAGGAGAATCTATATATGGACTCAAGTTTGAAGATGAAAATTTTGAAATGAAGCATGAAAGGAAAGGGATGTTATCAATGGCAAACTCTGGTCCTAATACAAATGGTTCTCAGTTTTTCATCTCTACTACCCGAACCGCTCATCTAGATGGTAAGCATGTTGTATTTGGGAAAGTAGTTAAAGGAATGGGCGTAGTCCGTTCAATTGAGCATGTTACGACCGGAGATGAGGACCGTCCTGTTCTTGATGTTAAAATTGTGGATTGTGGAGAAATTCCCGAAGGAGAAGATGATGGCATAACTAACTTTTTCAAAGACGGTGATACTTATCCCGATTGGCCAGCAGATCTTGCCGAGATCCCTAGTGAACTTGAATGGTGGCTTAAATCTGTTGACTCAATCAAAGCTTTTGGTAACGAGTGTTACAAGGTATATTGCTGCTATCCTAATTATGAAATTAGCTCTATTATTATTTTCTGAGATATGAATTAAATATTTATAATTTCTTTTCCCGACAGAAACAAGATTACAAAATGGCTCTAAGGAAGTATCGAAAGGCTTTACGTTACCTAGATATTTGTTGGGAGAAGGAAGGGATTGATGAAGGTATGCTTCCTTTTTCTACTATTTATTTCACTTTACAGTGCAATGTGTAACAACTATGCTACAAATGCACTTGACATCCTTTAGACATGATAAGTAGGTTTATTTATGGTTTTGCAGAGAAAAGTTCAGGTTTAAGAAAAACAAAGTCTCAGATATTTACAAACAGCTCAGTAAGTTGGAATTTACTACTACACTGGTCAGATAAATTTAAAGTGCACCTATATTAACTGACTTTGATGTTTCTCATTCTACTGATTTTATTTTTTTACAGGCTTGTAAATTGAAAATAGGAGATGTTAAAGGAGCACTGTTGGACACAGAATTTGCAATGCGTGAAGGTCATAACAATGCAAAAGCTTTGTTTCGCCAAGGACAGGTTGGTATGGCTATTGAAGAGCTTTGAATCATCATATGGTGCTTGTCACCCTTTACTATGTCAGGCTTCTAGTTTCAGGTATTTAACGTGTCCTGCTTTTTTTCTCTGATAATTATGTTACTTCCATTTCACCAGGCATACATGGTACTGAATGACATTGATGCTGCAGTTGAAAGCTTTAAGAAGGCACTGACCTTAGAGCCAAATGATGGTTAGTTATTATGAACATACTATTTTGGATCAAACCTTTGTTGTGTACTTTTCTGTGCTATAAGTGATTGCATTACACTATATTATTTATTAGTCATGTCATAATTGAGAGTCAGTGTTCTCAACATACACAGACAAAAGGATTAATGATTTTTTTCATGATGCAAGCTGAAAATTTATGTCCAAATGACCACGTAATAGGGGGAAAATGTTCAGGAAGATAAAATGAACTCATTGGTTATTTTGTGAAGAACTAAAATTTATGTGCTTGTATATGGCCATTTACACCTAACCTTATAATATTTTGTGCAAGTCCTTTAATCTAGAGTTTTCTGTTGCTTACTTTATATGTTGCTATGTTCAGCTGGAATAAAAAAGGAACTAGCTGCTGCCAGGAAGAAGGTGGATGCATATTTGAAACAAGCATTGAAGCATTATATATACTTTTCTGGAATCTATCTAACTGGTTATATTTATTGCAGATATCTGATAGGACTGATCTAGAGAAAAAAGCATTTAGTAAGATGTTTCAAAAGCACAAAGGTTAGTCTCAAATAATATACGGTCAGGCACACGTAAATTACCGTGAAACAATATAATGCAACGACATTTACACGAGGCAATATAATTTAACTCGCGTCTTTTGTTGATATATAGCTTCTTTGTTCTTTTCAGGTTTATGTTGAACAATCATATCATTGCAACATATACATACAAAAAGGTAAAAGGTTTGGGTTTGAACCCATTGTTACTTAAAGTATTGAGAATGAGGTTCACATGAAATAGGTCAATAAATGAAACTTTAAGCCAACAATTTTGTTAACATTTTCTTTTACTGTGATCAACTGATCATTTTAATTATTGGGTGGTGATTCTAGTCATTGAAATGTAATTTTGTTGATGGACCACAGAAATTGTTCTATATGTGATTTTGATACCTATTATTGAGAACTTACACTTACACAAGTGTAATTTAGTACTTTTATTGTTTAGAAACCCAACTGTAATTTAGTACTTGTTGTTAGCATATCTTAATTAAGCGTTTAAGTTAATTTATTTCGTTGATTATTGTGGTTAATATGTAAACTTGTATCCAATTGAGTTAATTTATATAGCTCAAGTTGTATATCACTGAGGGTCAACTCATGAACAAGTCAATTCATCTCATATAAGATGAATCTAGTTGTTGATTTAAACAAGTTGAACTGGGAAAAAAGTTGCATCAAACTCGAATTGAATTTCGAACTGAATAAATATTTATTGGCTCGACTCAACTAATTTCCAACACTTCCACCGAGCCAGCATCATCATTGCATCACTCAGATGTCTGTATTTCATTTTACATTGTTTACGAATTTGAATGTGAAATTTCCTACCCACTATACTCAGATGTGCATTAATAGTAAGAAAAATACCTGGTTTGACCTCATAAAATTCAAACCTCATAATAGCAAGACGACCCCATTTGACCTTTTCCTCGTAATAATTCCCACTATTTGTGTTACTATGTGAAATCTATACCAATTATCAACCCATTCTCTCTACTACTGGATTAGCTTTTTAAGGGAAAAAAATCTAGATAAGTAAATGAAAAATAAATAAATAAAGGGTAATGCTAACTAGTGCTTGAGCACCGGTTAAGGAAGCCAAAAGAGAAAATTTTAAGCCAAAAGAAGAAGTATAACTTTAAATACCAATATTACCCTTTTTGGGTTGCTGTTTAAGCATTTAATGCATTACTATATTTGACTTCTTAACCATTGTCTCGGAAATACTGGTTAGCATGACCCATAAACAAAATGTTATGTATGTAACATAAATCCAAGCAATGGAGACAAAGTTTAAAATTATGACAAAGTATATTATTAAAGAAAGAAACTTGATCTAGTACTCTGCTTTTCATATCTCGATCAATCAATTTTATCTTTGAGTTTAATTTCATAAAACTCTCCAATGATCTACATACATCTATTGAGAATTTGAGATCATTTGTTTAATTAATTAAACCACACGGCATATAACAAAACTATTTAAATCATTTGTCTTTTGAAAGATTTAATTTAGTTCATTTTTTAAAATGTTTTAGTTCTTGATCTCTCGAAAGTTTCTCAAGTATTGTGTGGATCTTGAAAATTAGTAATTTTTTTTACCTCGTGAACATGCCTTATTTGATCAAATTACCATTCCTCTCTCAACATGACAAATATATACAAAAATAAATAAATTATAGTTTTATAGAAGTGTCACCAATGCATAAGCCATATTGTTATTAATTTTTAAGATCAGTTTACTTACTTCATTTTTTTGAAGATGCCATGTTTCGAACCTAAAACTACAAGATTGAGGAAAGAATGCTGCAACCAAGTGATCTAAGAAAAATTAACTTATTTCATCTTATAAAACGTACATAGCTAGCTAGCTTCTCACATTACTTAAATTGTATAATCAAAATAATAACCATATGTCATAGGTGTTTTGAACAAGATATACATAAGAGCAATAATTATTTCTAACATCAAAATATAACAATCTATGAACATCTTTAACTACGTGATACTATTGTGTCTACAAATTCAACTTGTTTTCCGTAATAAAAAAAAATCAACTTGTTTCCAAATTCTACCCCCACTTATATTATATCAAGACTAATTCAAAGTTAATTCGGTCATTCTACACCACCGTGTATGCTTCATGCCTAACGCTTTAATTTTCTTCCACGGGCACCTCTATATAAACCTCTTCTATAACCCCAACCAAATCATAGCAATTAACAACCACCCTTTGCTTTATCTTATAAACAGCTACCTAAGTGACAAGAATCGTATAAAACAATATGGCATCCACCAACAACATTGTTCATGTCCTAACCTTACTAGTCCTAACCACTTCAATGTTTACGGTTACTATGGCAAACAAAGATTGGCCCTCATTTGGTAATTTCAACTACACTGATTGGTGGTCCAGATTTGGAAACCATCATCATCAAATAAATAAGACAGAACAACAACCTAAGAAGATCATTGTTGGTGGCTCTCAAAATTGGCACTTTGGCTATAACTACTCCGATTGGGCTATCAAGAATGGTCCTTTTTACCTCAATGATACTCTGGGTAAGTTTCTCTTAACAAATTTGTACATGTTAGAAAAATCCTTATTTTATAGGTTTAATATTTGTACACTACTCAGTAATAAGCTCTAACATATAGTCCAATGCTCGTTTAGCATTTTACAATTTGATTGTACTTACGAGACGAATTCTTATATGATTTTGATAGTTTTCAAGTATGATGCTCCAAATGCAACAAGTTTCCCACACAGCGTATACATGTTTCCAACTTGGCAGAGCTTCATGAAATGTGATGTGAAGAAGGCTAAGATGCTGGCAAATCACACACAAGG
>Ga0315915_1004826_pt1 | contig 16940 bp, 15 predicted proteins | sample MpolbnodulesMG_FD_207738 | JGI IMG/M metagenome (GOLD analysis project Ga0315915, IMG submission 207738) | Medicago polymorpha root nodule microbial communities from Los Angeles, California, United States - branched nodules | ecosystem: Host-associated > Plants > Roots > Nodule | place: USA...
TTGGCCTTGAAGCCGGACCGCTATCCCAATGGCTGTATGAGGGACTGGCCAAGGCTGGATTCCCTGCTATCTGCATCGAAACCCGGCATACCAAAGCCTTCCTCAAGGCCCAGCCGAACAAGACCGACCGCAACGATGCCCGTGGCATCGCCCAGATGATGCGCGTCCATCTGTTCAAGCCGGTGCACGTGAAGACGCTGACGAGCCAGAAGCGGCGGGCCTTGTTGACGGCCCGTGCGCTACTGCAGGGGAAAGCCATTGCGATCGAGAACGACATTCGCGGGCTGCTGCGGAACTTCGGCCTGAAGGTCGGGATGGTCGGAGCAGTCAAATTTGAAGATCGCATTCGCGAACTGATCGAGGGGGTGCCAGATCTGGCGGAGATCGTGAAGCCGCTACTTGCCGCACGACGCAAGTTGCGAGAGGAGTTCGAAAGGTTAGACCACAAGGTTCGGGAAGAAGCCAGGATCGATCCGGTTTGCCAGCGATTGATGACGGTGCCCGGCGTTGGCCCAATCGTTTCGCTGGCATACGCGGCGACAATCGACATTCCGGCCCGATTCCGATCCTCGCGGGCGGTTGGAGCTGTTCTCGGATTGACGCCGATTCTCAACCAGTCGGGAGAGAGTAACCGCATAGGCCATGTTTCCCGTTGTGGCGACGGTATGCTGCGGACCCTTCTCTACGAGGCCGCGCAGACTTTGCTAACACGGGTCGCGAGATGGTCCTGGCTGAAAGCCTGGGCAATGAATGTTGCCAAACGGCGCGGAGCCCGTAAAGCCGTGGTAGCGCTGGCGCGGAGGCTTGCAGTCATCCTGCATCGGATATGGAGTGATGAAACCGAGTTCCGCTGGACACGGGAGGCAACGACTGCAGCATAAGCCTCGGCTCTCAAAGAGCATATAAAGTTCCGCCTCGCGGCGGAAGACGTCCTTCGTGGACGACGAGTGATATGAGTTCGCACTCAACCATACTCGATGACATGATTATCAGGGTGGCAAAAAGATTGAACCATTTCATTCTCCTGACCCTATGGTGGGACGGCCTTAAAGCCGATCCCGGAGAGAAGAAAGGGCCGCGAAAAGACGTTGAATGCCGTATAAGTGGAAAGCTCGATTGTGCTTGACCTTGACCACGCCGATTAGAGAAGTTGAGTGAAATCAGCCGGTTGTGATTCCTTCGGATTTGCTTAGGATTCGATGGAGACCGCAATGGGCTGGACTGATTTCACCCGTCGCCAATATGGCCGACGGACGGGGCGTTATGCAAGTGATCTGACGGACAGGGAGTGGTCGCTGATTGCTCCGTTTATGCCGATGCCCCGCAGGCTCGGTCGACCGCGCAAGACGGAATTGCGCGAGGTTCTGAACGCACTGCTTTATATCGCGTCGACTGGTTGCCAATGGCGGATGCTACCAAAGGATTTTCCACCTTATTCAACCGTGCAGGGTTATTTCTACGAGTGGCGGGCGACTGGCTTGTGGCTGCGGATCAACTATCATCTCGTTATGGAGGCGCGAGAGCTGGAAGGAAAGGAAGCCTCACCGACGGCAGGCGTGATCGACAGTCAGAGCGTCAAAACGACTGAAAGCGGGGGGATCGCGGGCTATGACGCGGGCAAGAAGATCAAAGGTCGCAAGCGTCATATCGTTGTTGACACGCTCGGCTTGATGGTGGGGCTCGTCGTTCACAGTGCTGACATTCAAGACCGCGATGGTGCCGTAGCGGCGCTCAAAACCGTCCTCAGACGCTGGCCGTGGCTCAGGCATATCTTTGCTGACGGCGGCTATGCCGGTCCGAAACTGCGGGCCGCATTGCGCAACGTCGCAAAGTTCACGCTGCAGATCGTCAAGCGAACAGACAAGGCCAAGGGCTTCGAGGTGCTGCCGCGTCGCTGGGTCGTGGAGCGCACATTCGCCTGGCTTGGTCGATGCAGGCGACTGGCCAAGGATTGGGAAAAATCAATTGCCTCCGCTGAAGCCTGGATGCTCATCGCCCACATCCGCATTCTCACCCGGAGGCTCGCAAGGTACCATGTCTATTGAGTTCTTTTCGAGTCAGGCTCTTAGATTGCCGCACGTTCGTAGCTGCTCACGCCAAGCATACAAGCGTTGACGGTGAATACCCAGTTCGTCGGCCAGACGGCTGACGTTCTCCCCGTTGTTCATCCGCGCGAGCATGGAGAGCTTCTCTTCTTCGCTAAATCTCGGCTTTCTTCCAACCATTTCCAGTTCCTGTATTCGAGAAACTGTCCGCTACTTAATATGTCTCAGTTGAGGGGTGCATTCCACGCTTGTCCGCGACTTTCTGAAGCCGCTGTCCCAATTTAGTGAAATGCGCAGTGGTGCGAGCTTCGGGAGGCGTACCGGTATTTCCGGACCGATAGGATGCTGGAAGTCAATATGCTTCCTGCGAAGATTCCTCGCTCGCGAAAGCGGATCTACGCGGACTGGTGGCATCACGAAAAAATGGAACAAAGGTTGGGTATCGACGGCATGGGGATTGTTGCTCGCGCCTAGAACCAAAATGCTGCGCCGCAGATTTGTGTCTCAACCGATTTTGTGTGATCAGGCGGGAAGTTAGGCCCGTTTCGGCAGTCACTGCAGCGTACGCCGTGGACACCGGCGTCGCGGCACCGCCAATCACCACATCCACCTTCTGCTCCGATACGCAATTCCGTGCACTCTGCATTCCGTGGCCGGCCCGGTCGCTTCACCGAGAGCCGTGTAGCGCATTGCCTCCCTTTGGGAAGCACTTGATTGACTTCTATTGGGTGCGCCAAGCGCCAAGGCTCGATCGGTGATGGGCACAAGAGCCCACACCAATACGTCGGCATTCGCAAGTGCTTCTGGGTCAAACAGGATGGCTGCCGACAACAGTGATCTCAGATCATGATCTTCTGTTCCTCAGGCCCCCGCCTCGTTATGCAGCAGCGCCTGTTGCGACGCCCGAAACGTCTGCACTTGAGCGCCCAAGCACGGCGTCGAGAACCTTGGAAAGCAGCGCGGCGACATCCTGCTGGCCGGACACGGCCTCCTTCTGTCGCCACGCGATTATGCCATCTGGACGCACGAGCACGGCACCGCCCTCATCGATCTCCCTGATGCGGGCCCAGTAGAAATACGGGTCAGAATACTTCCCCGCCCCGACACGGACGCAACGGAGGAAGGGGAGCGCAAGTTCCGCCACCGCGTCCTCCCAAGCTTGCCCCGCAATCCCGGTGACCAGCGTGAACATGCCGTCGCCCACGAGGTCGAGGGTCGAGACGCGCTTGCCGTCGAGGCCTACGAGCCATGCGTGCGGGATCTTCGCTCCCGGCCGGGTCGTTGCCTGATGAAAGAGCTGCTCGTCGCGCAACCAAGTTTCCGATCCATCTTCTGCGGCTACGCCCCGTGAAACGTAGCGCTGGTTCATTTCAGTGCCCTGGGCGTTGAACTCGTAGTTCTTGAGGTCCAAAGCCTCGAGCATCTTTCGACGGGACTCGAGACCCTGCTCGTCCGCTGCAAAGAACCGCCCGAGGAAATGTTCGAGCGTACCGGAAAACCCGGAGGGCTGCCCGTAGAAGGCGGTGCGCAATGGTGCGTAGTCGACGCGAGACTGGTTCGCACGCCCGACAATCTGCCTGCCGACAGGCGACCGCTCCTCGCCATACGAGCCGAGATGATGGAGGGTCGCGTATCCCTTGACCACGTAAGCCAGCTTCCAGGCAAGGTTGAAGCCGTCCTGGACGGAGGTGTTCAGGCCGAGGCCGCTCGACGGCGGATGACGGTGTACGGCGTCGCCTCCGCAGAACACGCGCCCGCGAGAATATTCGAGCGCGTACTGCTGGTTCACGTACCATGGAGAGATCGACAGGATCTCGCATTCGAGATCGGGGTCCCCGACCAGAAGACGGATCTTTTTAAGCGCGTTCTCGCGGCTGGTATCAGGATCACCCTTCGACATGTCGAAGCCCCAACCTGCGATCCATTCGGTCCACGGCTTCACCGCGCGAAGAAGCCCCATCCCGATCTCGCCGAAGCCAGCCTCCGGATTGACGATCCAGTGCAAGATGCTGGGTCTGTGGGCGACGTACTTCGACAAGTCCGCCTTGAACTGAGTATAAACTGTTCCGGCGCGGGCAAGCACTCCGTCGAACGGAAGGTCGATGTCGGCAGCCACCTGGGACCGCGCACCGTCGGCACCGACGAGAAACCTGACGCGCTGCTCGTAGTCCTGGCCGGAGATCAGGTTCCGCAACGTCACGGTCACGCCATCTGCATCCTGCACATGGCTGAGATATTCCGTGTTGAACGACATCTGGGCGCCGCTACGCGCAGCAGCGTTCACCAGGATCGGCTCCATGACGGGCTGCGGTACGTCCAACATGGGACAGGGGCTCGCCTCGATGTAGTCTCCGAAGCGAAGGTCGCCGGTTCCCCATGTCTGCAGACGGGCGATCTCTGGTCCTGCGAAGCTCGTGGTGAAGAGCGTGTCTCCCATCAGCTCCCACGGAGTCGCCTGCTGCCTGAGCTCCTCCTCGATGCCGAGGCTACGCAGCACCTCGACAGTCCTCTGGTTCGTGATGTGGGCACGCGGCGTGTTCGCCAGCCAGTTCCATCTGCTGATGGCGTGCACGCGTATGCCGTACTTGGCGAGAGCGAGCGCTGTCGTGGCTCCCATAGGTCCTGTTCCGACGACAAGGACGTCGGTGTCGTATTCGCGGTGGGTCATGCTTCTGTTCCTATGCTTTCAGGTGCCCGAGCCCGTCGGGCTGTGAAGCCGCGGCAGAATCCCGATGGCCGGCTGATTGTTCGGAATTCGCGTCCTGCATAGCGGCTTCCTTACGGCCCCAGGGACCGGGAACGAGTGTCAGCGCAATGATCGAGATCAGCGACATCCCGAGCATATAGACGAAGAGCGGGAGTGTGGACTGGTAGGCTCCGTAAAGGGCGCTCGCAATCAAAGGGGCGAAAGCCGATCCCGCGATCTGGGAGAGAGTGTACCCAATAGATGCGCCGGAATAGCGCACCTGCGGGCTGAAGATCATGGAGAACAGCGACCCGGTAGCGCCGCCAGCCGGAGACATCGCGAGACCGAACACAAGTGCGAGCGCTGCCATGAAGTAGAGTGGTTCGCCGGTATTGATGAGCAGCAGCGCCGGGCCGATGGATGCAGCCATTGCCGCCGCACCGATCATATATGTCGTCTTCCGTCCGATACGGTCGGACAGTGCTCCAAAGAGCGGATAGAGGATCGTAGCGATGACTGCGGCAACGAGGACAGCCTGCAGGGCGGCGCCGCGGGGGATCCCCACGACGGACGTCCCGTAGGCGACGAAGTATGACATGGAGATGTAGGCAAACACGCCTTGGCTCAGATAGATGCCCGCAACGAGGAGTATCTCCCGCGGATGCGTCCTAATCGCCTCGATGGCCGGGATCTTCACCGCCTGGTTCTGTTTTCTGAGTTCCTCGAACGCCGGGCTCTCGTCGACCTTCATTCGAATGATCAGACCCACCAGCACCAGCAGGGCGCTGATCAGGAAAGGCAGCCGCCAACCCCAGCTATAGAACTGCTCGTCGGGCATGCCAGCCACGAGCATGAAGGCAAAGGTGGCCAGTCCCGTCCCGGCCGGAGCCCCCATTTGCGGGAACGCTCCGAAGAAGCCTTTCTTGCCCTTGGGCGCGTGCTCGACCGCCATCAGAACCGCGCCGCCCCATTCGCCCCCGACGCAGAACCCCTGTATTAGCCGCAGGAGCGTGAGCAGGATCGGAGCTAGGATGCCTATCGTTCCATAAGACGGGAGAAGTCCCATCAGAACCGTCGAGAGGCCCATTCCCACAAGCGAGATCACGAGCATCTTCTTGCGCCCGACGCGATCACCGAAATGACCGAAGACGACGCCACCGACAGGGCGGGCGAAGAAGCCCACTCCGAAGGTCGCGAAGGCAAGCAGGGTTCCCATCAGTGGCGAAGCTTCCGGAAAGAAGATCCGCGGGAACACAAGCGCGGCGGCCGTCCCGTAAATAAAGAAGTCATAGTACTCGACGCTTGTTCCGATGAAGCTGGCGAGTGCCACTTTTGCTGGAGAGCCCGCGGGCTTTACGTTAGACATTGTTTTTCCTCCCAATGTTCCGGCCAGGCGGTTGCCCGCGAGGCCACGGTGCGACTAGGCCCGCTGCGCTGCCGCGAGGTCGAGCGCGACGTCAACGATCATGTCTTCTTGACCTCCCACCATGCGGCGGCGGCCGAGTTCGATAAGGATCTCCCTGGTGTCCACGCCGTACTGCCTTGAGGCATTCTCCGCGTGACGGAGGAAGCTGGAATAGACCCCGGCATAGCCCAGAGAGAGGCTTTCTCGGTCAACGCGGACTGGGCGGTCCTGCAGGGGGCGAATGAGATCGTCGTCGGCGTCCATCAGGCCGTAGAGGTCGCAGCCAGTATCGATCCCCATTCTATTGAGGACCGCCACCAGCGCTTCGAGCGGAGCATTGCCGGCACCCGCTCCCATGCCGGCGAGAGATGCGTCGACGCGGACTGCCCCCGCTTCAATCCCGGCGACGGCGTTCGCTACGCCCATCGTAAGATTGTGGTGGGTGTGGACGCCGATCTCGGTTTCGGCCCTTAGGGCGTCGCGTAAGGATCGGACACGCAGCGTGTACTGCTCCGGAAGCAACGCCCCGGCCGAATCCGTGACATAGACGCATTCGGCACCGTAGCTCTCCATGAGCTTGGCCTGCTCAACCAGCTTCACAGGTTCGGCCATGTGCGACATCATCAGGAAACCGACGGTGTCCATGCCCAAGGATCTGGCCGCCTCTATGTGCTGACGCGAAACGTCGGCCTCTGTGCAATGTGTGGCGATGCGAACCGACCTTGCACCAGCATCATGGGCTTGCTTCAGGTCGTGGACCGTCCCTATGCCGGGGATGAGCAGTACGGTAACGGCGGCATGGTTGCAGACCTCGCTCACCGCAGCGATCCATTCGACGTCGCTGTGCAGGCCGAAGCCGTAGTTGAAGGTCGTTCCGGCAAGCCCGTCACCATGTGTGATCTCGATCGCGTCGACCTTGGCGGCGTCGAGCGCCCGCGCGATACTCTGAACGTTCTCGATCGTGTACTGGTGGCGGATGGAATGCATTCCGTCACGTAGGGTCACGTCCTGGACGTAGAGCTTGTTCGGGTTTCGGCGTGCCATTATGCGATCTCCTTCGACAGCGTGCTGGCGGCCCAGCGGTCGGCCGTCATCAGGGCTGCGGATGTCATGATGTCGAGGTTTCCGGCGTAGGCCGGAAGATAGTGGGCTGCGCCTTCGACCTCGAGGAAGATAGTGGTCTTCAGGCCCGTCACTGGTCCGGTTCCAGGGACCCGAACCGGGGCGTTGTCGCCAATGACGTCGAACTGGACCTTCTGCTTGAGCCGATAGCCGGGAACGTACGCCTGTACCGTCTTCACCATCTGGAGAATGGAGGCTTCAATCACCTCCCCGCTGCCACCCTGGGAGAGCACGAATACCGTGTCGCGCATGATGACCGGAGGCTCCGCAGGGTTGAGGATGATGATTGCCTTGCCGCGCTCGGCTCCGCCAAGCGTCTCGATTGCCTTTGAGGTGGTTTCTGTGAACTCGTCGATGTTGGCCCGCGTGCCGGGCCCCGCCGAAAGCGATGAGATCGACGCGACGACCTCGCCATAAAGCACGCGGTCGGTCGCGCGCTTAACGGCATAGACCATTGGGATCGTTGCCTGGCCGCCGCAGGTGACCATGTTGACGTTCGGCTCGTCGATGTTGGCTTCGCCGTTGATAGCCGGAATGGTGAACGGACCGATCGCGGCCGGGGTCAGATCGATGACCTTCTTCCCGTCCTTCTGCAGGACCACGTTGTTAGAAACGTGCGCCTTGGCCGACGTGGCATCGAAAACAACCTGGATGTCCTTGTACTCCGGCATCCGGAGCAGACCATCGATTCCTTCGTGCGTGACGGGAACACCGAGCCGCTGCGCTCTCGCGAGACCGTCGGAAGCCGGATCGATGCCGACCATTGCTCCCATCTCGATGTGCTTCGCCGTGCGCATCACCTTGATCATCAGGTCGGAACCGATGTTTCCGGAACCTATGATGGCGCATTTGACCTTTGGCATGGCTTCATCCTCTGTTCATTGACGCCCATTCATCCGGACGCGAGTGGCCGTCCGCCATTGCTGTGTGCGATGGCGTGTCCTCAGCCCTGGAAAGTGCTAGCGCGCGGCGTTAGCCGTCGAGTTCCCCGAAGGCGGCGCGGACCGTGCCAAGCCCTTCAATCACCGCCTCGAAGCGGTCACCCGGATTAACGGGCACCATCGGTCCCAGGGCCCCGCTCATCAGCAGATCTCCGGCGGCGAGCGGTGTTCCAAACTTCGCCATCTTTCTTGCAAGCCATACGGCTGCGTTCAGGGGGTGCCCGAGGCAAGCCGCTCCGGTGCCCTTCGACACCTCTTCCTCGCCCCGCTTCATCGACATGGCCACCAGCTTTAGATCAAGCCCGCAGAGTGGTAGAGGCACACCCCCTAGTACCACCATGCTTGACGAAGCGTTGTCGGCGACGGTGTCGTTGAAGCGGATGTCCCAGCCTGCGATACGGCTGCCGACAACTTCGATTGCGGGAAGCACGTAGTCCACCGCCTGGATCAGTTCGGCGACGGTGACGTCGGCCGAGGGCAGACCATGCTTGAGCACCAGGGCGACCTCGGCTTCCGCTTTAGGCTGCATCAGTCGGTTGAAAGGGATGACTTCATCATCGCCGTAGACGGTGTCGGCGAAGATCGTTCCGAAGTCCGGCTGATCCACGCCAAGCTGGGTCTGGACCGCCTTTGAGGTGAGCCCGATCTTACGACCGACGACGCGGCGCCCTTTGGCCTGCCAGTACTCTACGTTGGTTTTCTGGATTGCGTATGCAGTCTCGCCACCATCGTCAGGCATGCGCTGGCGGATGGCGGGGATTGGCCTGCCTTCCTCTTCCGCACGGCGAAGCTCGGCTGCCAAGATTTCAATCAAGTCCAATGTCATTCTTACCTCCCAGGTCGGTGCAAGGCGCACAGATGGCTGCGGCACCGACGATGTCGCACTCAAAAGGTGCGATGCATGCTTGCGAAACGTGTTGGCCTCCCACGCGGACCGACGACCTCCTCGTCTCACGGCTTGGAAAGACCTATAGACCTCCTTGCATTCGGGACAATTATCATGTCAGGTTCGTGCACTAGGTGCACACGGAGGCTCTGTCTTGGAAGCCAAAATGGATGACAGTCCCTACAAGCAGGTCCAAGGCCTCTCCCGCGGCCTCTCGGTTCTGCGCGCGCTGAATCAGGCCGAAGGCGGCTGGGCCAGTGTGAGGGAGCTCTCGTTGGTCACGGGTCTTCACCGCACGACGGTGCGGCGGCTTCTTGAAACCCTTCAGAAGGAAGGCGTGCTGCGCCGCTCCGCGTCTGACGACAGCTACCGCCTCACACATGAGGTGCGCGGCCTCAGCGACGGCTTCAGGGAGGATGAGTGGATTTCCGAGGTTGCCTCTCCCGTCCTCGGGGAGCTTCTCGTCAAGGTCGTCTGGCCATCCGACTTCGCTACGCTCGACGGCATCGACATGAGAGTGCGCGAATCCACGCACCGCTTCTCGCCGCTCTCCTTCCACAAGGTAACGGTGCGGCGGCGCCTTCCCTTGGTGACGACCGCGGCGGGGCGCGCCTATCTCGCATTCTGTCAGGAGGACGAGCGGGAGGATTTGATCGGCCGCCTTTGCGCCCTGCCCGACCCCCTGCTCACGGGGCCGGGATTGCAGGCGCTACGTTCGCTGCTCGAGCAGCATCGGAAAGCCGGGCACTCCTACAATAACGGCGAATGGGCGACGGAGCAGCGAATTCTCGCTCTCGCCGTGCCCGTGATGCATGAAGGGAATGTCGCGGGTTGCATCAACATCGTTATGCTGCGATCGGCTCTTTCGCTCGCCGAGGCACGCAAGCGTTATCTGGCCCCGCTCCATGCCGCCGCGCAGAAAATCGAGCAGTATCTGAGGGAGCCCCGGTAGCCACTTAAAATGGAGAGGGGCCGTCTCCGGCCCCTCTGGAAATCGTCTGAAGCATCACCTGCGCAGATGGAGGCCGGCGGATCCCGTCGTGTCACGTCCGCGACTGCCGGGAGTTGTGTCAATCGGATCGCCGTACCAGGTCAAACCGTCAGGAAACGCCTCCTTTTTCCACTCGATCGGCTCCCAGTCCGGATCGAAGATCAGGTAGCCTCCTGCGTAGAGTTCTACACGATGGTCCGAGGCCGGATCATGAACATAGAGGTACATCGCCTGACCGATGCCGTGCTTGCCAGGGCCGGCACTGAAGGAGACGTCAAGATCCTTGAGGATGTCTGCCGCGACGAGCGAGTCGGAGAAGTCCTGTAGGTTGAACGCAACATGGTGGAGCTGAGCCTTCTTCTCCATACGGTTGGCAACAATGGCGAGGTCATGCATCTGCGGCGTGACGGACATCCAAGAAGCCATAACCGTGCCGGGGCTTTCCGGAAGATAGGCGAACTCACGGCGCTTGAATCCGAGATTGTCACGAACCCACTGCTCCGCCTGGTTGATTGTTGAGAGAGAGGTTTGGATGTTGAAGTGGTCGATGCGCCGCACTCCCAGGCCACGCCGCTTCGAGGAGTTGGAAGGCAGGCGCGAGCGCATGTTTTCTGGAGCAAGCGGCTTGTCGATGTCGTAGTAAAGCTCGAACGGATGGTCGCCGCCCGGAAGCAGGAAGCGGATGGCCGTACCGCGACCGGTTTCCGTCCCTGCCGGGACCTCCACAATCTCGATCTCCTGACGCGTGAGGTGCTCGGCAAAGAGCTCGACGTCCTGGGGCCGGCGGACCCGGAACGAGTATGCATTGACGATGGCCTCCTCCTGCTCAGTGAGCACGAGCGAGTGGTGAACCAGTTCCTGATGGCACCGCAGATAGGAGACGTTGTCGTGACGTTCGACCTCCTCCATTCCAAGCGTGTCCCGGAAGAACCACAGTGACTTTTCGAGATCCGTCGTTCCTAAATTGATGCCGCCGCATTGAGCGATCTGGGGACCGGGATCGTATTGATCGGACAGTTTGGACATTTTCTCCTCCTACGTTTGAGACCGACTGCCGCCCGTGTTGTCGCGTGCTTGGCTGACAGTGCGGTGGGACATTGGTTCGACGCTCGCAAGGTGCTCGGGCCATCGGGATGGATATGGCTGTGGGCTGCGGAACTGCGCCTTGCCGCGTACTTACAAATCGAGACGGATGTGTTTCAACGCGCAACTTGCCGCGGTGCACTATGTGCCCCAGCGGACGGTTCGAAACTGTCTTGGACACGTCGTAACGAGGGACAGAATGCAAAAGCGTGCACCCAGTGAACCGAATGGGACTAGAATTTGCCGGTGGTCAGGGACGGCTGATAGCACTAGCGGGCGACAAACACCTTGGTGACGCGCGTCGAGAGGGAGGCTCGGCGGCACTGTGCCGATGAGCATCTGTCCCGTGCCCCCGTCTCCGCTGAACTTGAAACAAGCCGCAGGAGTCCGCTCGATGAGCCAGGAATTCACTGAATCCGCTACAAGCCGTTTCTTCACCCTCAAGGAAGGTGATGGGGAACTCAAGATTCACTACAACGACTGCGACCCAGGCACGGGTGGAGAAACTGTCGTGCTGCTTCATGGTTCGGGGCCGGGAGCAAGCGGATGGGCGAACTTCAACCGAAATATCTCTCCGCTTGCAGAGGCTGGTTTCCGGGTCATACTTCTCGACGCACCCGGTTGGAGTAAAAGCGATAGTATCGTATCCACCGGCTCCCGTTCCGAGTTGAACGGTCGCGTCCTGAAGGGACTCGTCGATCACCTCGGTCTTGAAATGATCCACATCGTCGGAAATTCCATGGGCGGCCACAGCGCGGTTGCCTTCGCCCTCGCCAACCCATCATACGTTGGCAAGCTTGTCCTCATGGGTGGCGGTACGGGCGGCGTCAGTTCCTTCGTTCCGATGCCGACCGAAGGCATCAAGTTGATCGGAGCGCTTTACCGCGATCCGACCATCGAGAACCTGAAGAAGATGATGTCGGTGTTCGTATACGACACGTCCGCACTGACCGAGGAACTCTACCAGACGCGTCTCAATAACATTCTTGCCCGGCGCGATCACCTCGATAATTTCGTAAAAAGCAGCGAGGCGAACCCCAAGCAGTTTCCGGATGTCAGCCATCGGCTCGGCGAGATCGCCGCGGAGACGCTGATCATCTGGGGTCGGAACGACCGCTTCGTTTCAATTGACGTGGGTCTTCGCCTCGTTGCAGGCATCCCGAACTCAGAGCTGCACGTTTTCAACAACTGCGGCCACTGGGCACAGTGGGAACATCACAGGAAGTTCAACCGCATGGTGGCCGATTTCCTGACGCTTTAGCGGCAACCGCCTGCACACGGAGGACGGCACGGTAGTCGCACATCATTTGAAGGGGAGGAGTAGGTATGAACGGATGCAGCAGATACGCCGCGGTGCTGGCTACGGCAGCATGGGTTGGAGCAGCTAGTTTCCCGGTCCAGGCACAGGACAAGAAGGTTCCGACAGTTGGCTTCGTCGCGGGGGCCGGAGGCTACCCCAAGATGGCGATCACCAACCAGACGTTCTTCGACGCGCTTGCCGAGAAGGGTTATAAAGATGGCTCGACAATGCGGGTGGTATTCCGGTCCGCCGAAGGCGACATGGGGAAGATGCCAGATCTCGTCAGGCAGGTCCTCTCAAAGAATGTCGATGTCCTAGTCGTCTCGTCCTCGCCAGGCTGTGCCGCAGCGGCGGCCGCGACCGCGGACACTCCCGTTTTGTGCATTTCAGTTCAGGATGACCCCGTACGCGAGGGGCTGACAGATTCTCTGGAGCGCGGCAGGGGGAACGTCGTGGGGGTGCATAGCCACCTTGCCGATGGCATTAAGCAGCAGCTCGATGGTCTCCTGGCTATGAAGCCGGGGGCAACGAGGATCGGGGTACTCTTCAATCCCGAGAACAAGACCCACCTGCGGCTACTGGAGCTATGGAAATCATCTGCGGCCGCAAAGCATGTTCAGGTAGTCGAGATGCGGGTGACCAAGGCCGCCGATCTCGATGCGGCCTTGAAGACCGCGCTTGCCGAGAAGACAGATCTGGCCATTGGTCTGCTCGGCGCCGACACCTATGCAATCAGGAAGGAGATTGCTGAGAACGCGGCGAAGCAGAGGCTTCCGATCGTCATGGACACACCCGGCAGTTACACCGACATGGGCGGCGTCGCGACCCTCGGGGTCGACATTGTTCCGCTCTACCGCGAAGGCGCTATCAAGCAGATGGTTCCAATGCTTGAGGGGAAGCGGCCTTCCGATCTTGCCTGGATCGGTCCCGGCAGAATCAGCGCCAAATTCAACGGCGAGGTCGTGCGCTCGTTTGGCCTCACGGCAGATTAATCCAGACGGCAAGATTATCCCGTCAGAGGTTCTTTCTAGGCCTCTGTTCCCGGTGTCCGCTTCAGGGAGAGCAGCGGCCCGGAAACCCATCGAAATCCCAAAAGAGGAGGAAACTATGCCTACCACCATGAACGCTGCGCGCCTGCATGCTGTCGGGACGAATTTTTCAATCGACAGAATCGAAATCCCAGAGCCAGGCCCGAACGACGTCCTCGTCAAGGTCCGCGCCTGCGGCATCATCCCGAACATGAAGAATGTGATGGCCCATTATGCGGAGTGGTTTCCGTTCCTACCGCTGCCTCCCCTTCCCGCGATCTATGGACTGGACGCATCCGGCGACGTTGTCGCAGTTGGCAGCAAAGTGAAGTCGATCTCTAAGGGCCAGCGCGTTTACGTGAACCCTGGCACGTCCTGCGGTTCCTGTCATGCGTGCAGGTGTGGACAGCCCATCAACTGCGATGCCTACACCTTCCTCGGATACTTCGGATTCGGGCCGCGTTCAGAAACGGTCTTCAAGGACTATCCCTACGCTGGTTTCGCCGAGTATATGACGGCACCTGCCTCATCTCTCGTCAAGCTTCCCGACAGCCTCTCCTATGAGGCCGCTGCAAGGACCGGCTATCTTGGCACCGCATACTCTGCGCTGCGGAAGGCGGGGGCCAGATCGGGCCAGTCAGTCGTCATTAGCGGCGCGACCGGGACCCTCGGCCTCGGCGCAGTGATCCTCGCACTTGCGATGGGTGTGACTAAGATCTTCGCGGTCGCCCGGAACAAGGAGCTTCTTGAGCGTGTTCGCGCCCTTGCCCCCAAGAGGATCGAGGTGCTGTCGGCAGGATCGGAAGTGTTGGGTGACTGGGTCCGTAGGCACACGGACGGCCTCGGAGCGGACATCTTCATCGATGCTGTGGGACCTGGCGCTCCTCATTCCCTTTCGCTCGCCGGCATAGACTCGCTAAGGCGGGGCGGGCGGATGGTAGACATCGGCGGCATGTCCGAGCCCCTGCCTCTTGAGATGTTTCGCCTGATGTGTTTCCAGATCAGCGTGATCGGCTCCCTGTGGTTCGACGTGTCCGAAGGCGAGGAAATGATGCGCATGGCGGACGCTGGGACACTTGACCTTTCGCTGTTCGAGCATCTCGCGTTTCCGCTCAACAGGATAGAAGAGGCGCTCGAGGCCGTTGACAACCGGGTCGGTGGTTTCAGCAACGTCGTCGTGATCCATGAGTGAGGGCGGACCTATGAATTCGAAACTTATCATCGTTGATAACCGCGGCGGCAAATCGCAGGTCGTGAGCGAAGGACAGCAGCCATCGAACGCGTTCTCGTCCGTACCGGGCTTCGATCCTGCAGTCATCTGGGGAACGGCGGCCGCACCGCCATTGCCGTGGGACAGGATTGATGTCGCCGCGGCGAGCAGCTCGGTGATGCCCGACGCCGGAGGGACGCGGTTATGGAAGGTGACCTTCCCACCGGACAGCGTGATGGCTTCTCCCGGTTTCGACCCGGCGCAGGCAGGTGCGGAATACTCACAGCGGCTGCCAGGTCTGATTGAGCACTTCGAGGCCGACAGCCCGGGCATGCACACCACGCCCACAATAGACTACGATATCGTTCTCGAAGGTGAGATCACCTTGGAACTCGATGATGGTAAGATGGTCGAGCTCAAACAAGGCGACATCGTGGTCCAGTTCGGGACGAGGCATGCTTGGCGAAACCGTGGGGAGAAGCCGGCAACACTCATCTTCGTACTCGTCGGAGCGTCGCCCCCAGCTTCTTGAGAAGCCTTGTGGCAGGCTGACCCCAGCGCGCGGGAAGCCTGCCACCTTGGAACAATTTAGTGATGGACGTGTCGAGGTTCTTTACTCTATTGCTGCCGAGGAAAGCCTCATCATCAAGATGGCTTGCTCAGCGGCAAGCGGGCGTCTAGCTAGCTAGCTGGCATCGCCGGTTGCTGCCCAGCGGGGGATTGTTGTCCCTCGTACTGAATATGGGCAAGAGCAAATGTCAGGTTCAGGGCTCGAACCGCTCCAGCATCTTCTTCAGTTGCGCATTTTGCAGCTGTAGCCTGCGGGATAGTTGGTTTCGGAGCAGCCTGATCTCGCGATCAAGGCTGATTGCATCGCAAGGAACGTGGGGAAATGCTGGAGAGGGTGGCGTAAGGCCCCCGACTCGTTCAGGCTTCTTGCCTCGACTGCTACGCTTGCTCTTGGCATATTCGCTTGCCTTTGCAGCTTTTGCAGCTTTCCGAGCGACTGGATCGGCTTCACGCGATGCGCCCGGATCAGCCGTTTCCACGAGATTGGCGCCTTCGATATCCACGGCGCCATCAGCACAGCTTGCCGTTTCCTCGCCAGGACTCGGTTCCGCCGACAACACCTCGGATTGATGGTAACGGGCAGGTCTTTCGTCGACTGCAGCATCCCCTGCATTCAAACCGTTATCGTCGGCCTTTTCAGTCGGTTTGGAGATGGCCGATACTTCCGGCTTTGCGTCATCTGTCGACCCCTGTTCGTGCCTCTGCTGACGTCGCGGTGATATCAGGTTCGCAAGAAGCTTCCATGGAGATGCCATTTGATCGACCTCGTATTCTACCGCGCATACGCTCTGGCAGTAAAAGCATTGGCGGCGAGTATCTCGCCGCCAATGTTCGTTTCAATAGGCATCGGAGTGCGGCCAGCGTTCGACCGACGGCCGTCAGGCGAGGTTGAGCCTCTTTCGCAGATCAGCATTTTCGCCACGGAGCTTTTCCGCCAGCAGCTTGCGCAATCTTTGGTTTTCCTCTTCCAACTGCAGAAGATCGGCAAACTCATCAACTGCAGTCACCGATGGTTCTGTCGCTGTCTGTACAGCCTTTGGAGTACGCTTTACCGGCGCCCGCTTCGCACTTGCTGCACCCTCGTCAGACTTTGCCTTGCGCCCTCTCTTCGGTTTTCCAGCTGAGGCATTCGAAGCCGCCGGTTGCGCCGAAACAGCGGTTGTGGCCGTTTCGGGCGCCGCTTTCTTAGCGCGCGGTTTGCGCTCCTTCTTCGGCGCATCAGGCGCCGCTACGGCCAGCGTGTCAGCATCAGTTATCGCATCGTTTTCGTCGGCCATTATGGTCTCCTGTAAAGCCGATGCATTTGTCTCCTGCTCAGCCGGAAGTGTCAACAACGCCGCGGCCTGCTGTTCTCCGACGAGAGACATTCTGGTGCTGCTATCCTGGGAGATTTCGGGGGCGAATGGCATTGTCTCGTCCTGCAGATCCTGCGCAACGGTCTTGAGATCCACGTCCCCCCAGATCGAATTAGGATTGGCTTTGAGTTTTCGCCGGGCCGATTTGTATTCGACGGCAAAGCTGCGCTGGACTTTTTTCACTTGGGAAGGGGCGTTGGTGCATGGATCGGGACTTGAGCGGATCTGGATCTGTGATGGGGCTATCTATGTGGTCGGTCCATTGCGGCGGATGGATTTAGGGCGTGCGCATGCAAGCATACGATTGAGGGCGGCGCA
>Ga0315915_1004830_pt1 | contig 16915 bp, 9 predicted proteins | sample MpolbnodulesMG_FD_207738 | JGI IMG/M metagenome (GOLD analysis project Ga0315915, IMG submission 207738) | Medicago polymorpha root nodule microbial communities from Los Angeles, California, United States - branched nodules | ecosystem: Host-associated > Plants > Roots > Nodule | place: USA...
AGGAAATGATAATAGAACCAATCACAAATGACACGTGGCAAAGGTTAACGGTTCTTGTAAAAAAAATTAACGGAGAGGACTAACTTGATTGACGAAGTAGAGATAAGTGACCAAATTGAGATGTTTTATAGTTAAGGGACCATTTTGAAAAAAAGAATTAAATTAAAGGACTGAATGATCAATTAAGCCTAATAATTAATATGAATTACGTAGTGTGGACATAAGTTTTATCTTTATTGTTTCTAAAAATTACATGAATTTGTGGTTTTGTTCGGTCACTTGCTATATGTTTTATCTTATCGAGTCTCATGATCAGTTTTTAAATCAACTAAGATAAAAAAAAAATAGAAACAATAACAATAAATTATTTTGCAAGTAACATCACTGACGCTGCTAAATAGATTATCACTCATCATAGTAAACTGTTTCAAACCAAACGATTTCTTACAACACACGTTATTGAAAAAATCAAACATATATTATAATTGAAGTTGGGATTAAGTTTAATATATCCACTACACCATTAGATATTAAATGATTTGGTTGAGTTTGTTTGTATTTTGATTTTTTCAAACAACATATTTTTGAAATTATAATAATAAATGTACCTAACATATTGGACAGGAACTAACATATTGTATTTTGATTTTTTCAAACAACGTATATTAGTCAACTATATTGGGGTTGCCAATTTTCTTCCGTGTGAATATTTTAACTTACTAAAATTGAATTTATTCTATTGTTCTATTATTATGTTATCAACTATATTATTTTCATCCCAATTATTATTACTGTTTCAACTTATAATTAATATCATAATAAAAATAACCTCAAAAAGTAACTATCACTAACTATCAATTTTGGTTTGGCTTTTCTGTACAATGTGCTAGTTTTTTTTTCTTCTTTTCAAATTGAAATTTAAACTCTGTCAAATGAACTCAATCTTAAAAGATCAGTAGTTCCTGCAAAAGAAATTATGATGTGTTTTTGGTTGAGAATAATAAGTCATGATGCTATTTATTACATGTATATTGTTTTTTGTTGTTTTTTCTTTTCACATACTTGGTATCACTGCTTAAAGGAGAAGAGGAAGGTTCACTTGGTTTCTTAGAAGCCGATTTTTCAGCCAATAGAGGTTTGAGGTTTAGAGGTCGTTATGGTTTTAAGTGTGCTAAACATTACCTTGTTGGAAAAATGGCACTGGAGATTGAAAGAGGGAAGTCAATCATTATGGGCCATATTATTAAGAAGTAAATATCGCAATGAAGACGAAACTTTAACAACTGAGGGTGCCAAGTGTTCCAAATGGTGTAAGGATATTAACTCATTGGAATCAAACTCAATATCAAACTGGTACGAAATGGAGGGGAAACATATTCATTGGCTTCAAGATTTAGTCGGCTTTTATCAGTTTCAAACTTTTGCAATGCAATGTGGAGGAGATGGTGGAGTGGATTGAGGGGCAGTGGGCGGGGTCATGGAGGAGGGAGTTAATTCAGTGAGAGATGGACATGTTCACTGAGTTAAAGGCGGCTTTAGCCATCATGGCTGTGAAAGGGTTTAGGGATAGATGGATACGGAAACACTACCATGGAGGAACGTATTTTCCAAGTTATGATTATTCCGTAATTATACATGACGGCCTTCTATGTAGAGATCCTTTCTTTTCAAAAATTTGGAACAAGTTGGTCCCGTTGAAGGTGTCTTGTCTTGTTTTAAAAAATGCCAACGAAGGAAAACCTTGTTGATCGAAGATTGTTGCCTCTTATCAAAGAGGAGGTGTGAAGTGGAGGCAGCTCCCATTTGTTCTTTTAATGCCCCGGGTTTGCGCAAGTCTGATGATTATGTCTTCATTGGTTGAAATTTACGTCAGTTATGCATAATACCCGACTAAAATTGGTAGTTGCTCTTTGAGTTCTCTTTATAGTATAACAGTTAAGTGGATATGCAATAGTTGTAAAAATATGCATGGTAAGAAAATAAACTAAAATGAAAACCTGCACCTTTAAAAACTAGAATCATGTGTTCATATAAAGAAGAGCTTTCACTTTATACCAATGCATTCATCAAATAGACACATGAACAAAATTGTAACTATCAACTGGACTTTGATAACAGTTAACAAGAAAACACGTAATACTTTGATAAGTAGAATCACAACATACAAATCTTAAAAGAAAAATCTAAATTGTTCATAATCATCTTTTGAAAGAGCTCTGTAGTAATTGGAGTGATTTTGGAAAAATGAAATAAAGTGAACCACATTAATCATACCCAGCAATGATGTATGTCACAATGCACTTTTTTCCGTGGTATTTGTGACTCTACAATTTGTCGCTTCAGCCTTGTCGTGCATTTTCACTGCAAGAATATTGGAGGGAAAAAACTTTGTTTGAAATTGCTGGTGCAGTTGGAATGCATCTTGCTATGCACAACATTGTAAATAATCATTTGCAACATATCAATTAACATTCATTATCTCATTCAACAAAAACCCTTCACTCATCTCCTTTAGTCACATTGTTGAAAAGCCTTGATCGAACCAAGTCCAAATCCAATGCATTTTTAACGCTGCAAACGTTACAGGTTTCACAAACTATAAGAATAAGAACATAAAGAACATTAATAAATGAGTACTTTGGCTCACACATTAACTAATGTCATCAAAAGTTATGCTACTCTGTCAAACTGTTAAGTTCTATTATTCCATTATATCAAACATAAATTCAGAATTATATATTTTTCGTAGTCCAAAGAAGGCTGGAATTTTATGTTAAGCCTGACTCAAATTTTCACATCCCTAAACAAGACTGATACTTTAAAAGCACAAATATTTATTCAGTGATAAAAAGAAAGAGACCCACCGGCGGTGCATAGTGTCTCCAGAAGAAACCACCTTCTTGCAAATCCAGTCTAGCACAATCTTTTCCAAAATCTAAATATGTTTCTAAGAATAAGTAAAATTCAGAATTAAAATAATAACTGAATATCAAAGTACGATTTGAAGAGTAAGTCCAGAATTAAAACCAAAACAAGATGGAAGCTATACCTCCAGAGGTAGGGAAACGGAATCAAAAGATTTGAGGTCCTCAGAACATCCTCTGCTTGGTTTAGACATGTCGACTCTGTTGTCCAAATCATCACAGCCTTTTGTGAGTGCACATTCTTCTTTCTTCTTTCTGCCTTACAGTTACTTACAATCAGATGGTGTACATACTTTCTGCCGCGTGCTTTCACTTTCTGGGCTATCTAGGAAGTCAGACTCAAAAGTAAGTTGTTCAGCGACAGTTCAATTTCATTGGAAGTTGATGAAAGTTATGTTGCCAAATTTACAGATCCATCTTTGAAAATTAAGTTACAAGCATTTTGGCTAATTACCATATGGATTTTAATCAAGTTATAACATGCTTATACAATCATCAACCAATTTTCAACTAAACCTCGTATACTACTTTCTTACTATCATCAATACATTTTCAACTAAGCATAACATGCTCACATCTACCTACCATAAGGAATCTCTAATCACAGCATAGATTACTATGCAGAGAATGAATATGCAAAAAATTACAGTAATAGATAGTATTACATTGATTATGTTGGATCTTTTCAGATATATAACTCAGACACAAGTCACATAACCAATAAAGTTTCAGAACTCCCTCAGATTGGATTAGAATTGCGGACTCTGAGCAACTAAAATAACAATTCAAATCAAAGCTAACGACCGAATAAGATCCCATACACCACTGTTTAGATAGCATAAATTACTCCGTCAAATACAGAAAATACAATTAAGAAGAGAAACTAATAACCCTTAAAAAAATGTTGCCTCAGGGTGCATATTAAAGAAACTAATCTGGAATTAACATATCATCCAAGAGGCAAATCAGAAGACTGTTCGGAGTGATCTTCTACAACTTCAAATACCAAGGTGATCCTCAAATCCAGCTTCATACACATGTTCTTGTTTGAGGAAATCCAAAATATCACAATTTAAAGAGGCCGTAATTGACACAACAATATTTCACAAATTGGTCATGACAGTTGTCAAAAAGTCTGCCAACACAACCCATATTTGACAACACTAAGTCTAAAATTTACCTGCACATGGTGCACTTACACACAAACACATACGCATATAAAGATTATTTTAACTTATGAAGCACAGACACTCACGCATCGACATCGATATCGATAATAATTTGAGAATATGACATAATTCGATGTAACCACATTTGTTGGTGTCAACACGGTTCGTACACCAGACACACCTTCGATCAGAAATGTCGGTGCTACAAAGTTTTAACCAGGGAAAATATCAAAATACAACCTTAAAATGGTAGTATCTTTATCATCCATAAATTAATTTGGTGGAACTAAAAAAAGAATCACCTCTTAGCAAGAACATCAACCTTGTGTCAAATATTTGAAAAGTTAGAGACTTTTTACCCAGATGCAACAGTCTAGTTATAGGAGGGCTTTTAACAATTATTAAAAAATGGATAGTTCAACCAATAATTATGATTTGGTGAATACATAGAAAAATATATCACAAAATTATGAAACAAATTAACATCCTACAACACTACAGGAAGAAAATTTTATGACTTTTGGGTAAAATTAATGATATACGTACTTCAACATCGCGAGTGTAACACAATGTTAGCATCATTCTCTGGGTTGGTGTATCGAATATCCTTCATGCTACTTTTCTCTTTTAATACATTGATTCCACTTTTCTGGAATGGTAATCCAAAATCAAGCTCTGCATGGTTCCAAGAACTTTCTAAAAGTGCTTTGTCCATGTTATCATTGAAGTTTTCCATTTTCATATGAAAAAGATGCAAATGATATATATTCGGCTGTGATTTCGTACCCATCTTCAAACTATCTGTATAAAAAAATGTATTGCCGTTGATGATCACTCCTATAGAAGGACGTCGAGAACCATCCCATGTTAATGGAGAAATGACAGGAAACTTGTTACAAAACCAGAAAGAAATTGACAATCCTGCCTCGCATTGGTGGTTAAACCACTCTGGAATATTTGTCCTTGGAAAATGGGACAAAGTGTTTGCCTCATGTAATTACTGTTGGTCATAAATAACTAATGTAAGTTTAACAATATCAAGAAGAATATAAAATACATAACAAATAAATACAAAATAAATCATAACCTGATTTAGTAATTTCCTTTTGCAGGATGAAGTCAATGATGTGCAGTTTAATGTAGATAACATTTTTAAGCATGGAGGAATCCCTTTAATTTCCTGAAGTTCCTCAAAATCATCCAAGGCAATCCTCCTTAACGAGAAAACACAATACTTTGAAAACTAGAATCATAACATAGAAATAACAAAAGGAAAAACTAAATTGTTTATAATTACCTTTTGAAAGAGCTCTGTAGTAATTGGAGTGATTTTGGAGGAATGAAATAAAGTGAACCATATTAATCTCAGCCAGCAACGTCGTATCTCCCAATGCACTTTTGCCATGATATTTATGATGCTACAATTTGGTGCTTCGGCCTTGTCGTGCGTTTTCACTGCAATTCCACAATCCAGTCGCCGAGCACTAAATTGTGTTTGTGTGATTCTCCCTCTGCATGATGAAGGTCAGGATGATATCTGTATATGGTCAGGTGTTCAGTTAGGGAAATTTTTCTGTGTTCAGTGCCTATTACCTATTGTGTAACACTACTTTTCTTGAATGTGATGTTTTGGGTAGTTTATGATGCATGACAGGCTTCACGGTAACGGACCTCAACGCCATTGAAACTAAGAATCCAAATCACTTCAATTATTTCTAAGTAAAACAGAAAACCAAGCATGAGTAAAACTTCTGCATGGCATTTGCTCTAATGGCTCAATTGGTTTTCAGTTTCCATCACCAATATAGATGGAAAAATATCATAACAAGTCCCTATTATATAAGCATGAGTAGGAAATTTTGTTCCACTATAAAATTGAAATCAAGATAATTCTACTCAGAGAAACGTAAAAATAGCACTATTATATAAAAATATAATATATGAAACTAAAAGCCTTACAATAAAAATCTCTGTTTACTTTTCTTACACTCCCTTTTTGTGCCAACCAAGACCTTCACCGTAGCTGGTCGTTGTAACCAAAACAATGAGTACAAAAGAACAGTCAACAATTCCCTTGCTATGCACAGCATTACCAAAAATCATTTGCAACACAGCAATTAACACTCATTAACCATTCAACAAAAACTCTTCACTCATCTTGTTTGGTAACATGGCTCAGAAGTTTTGATCGAACTGAGTCCGGATCAAACGCATTCTTGATGCTGCAAATGTTACAGGTTTCGTGAACTATAAGAATAAGAACATAAAGAAAATTAATAAATAACTACTTTGAAGTAAACGACAGATGATTTTGGCTCACAACAACACTAACTAATGTCATCAAAAGTTCTGCTATTCTATCAAACTACTAAGTTCTGCTAATCCATTATATCAAATATAAATTTAGAATTATATGTCCAAAGAAGACTGGAATTTCATGTTAAGCCTGACTCAAATTTTCACATGCGAGGACAAGATTAGTTAGCTAAATTGTTGATTACTAAGAAATCATGTGAATTATAATAAAATACAGTTAGAACATACCAAATACAGATTCTTCCAAACCAGTTTCATCTACGTTTGTTTCCTCAAAGGAGTGACCAAGGCATTCCTTCTATCTGCATCGAGAAACAAACCAATTAATAAGAAAGCAATTACTTAAATGAGAGAAGAAATTGCTTTTGTAAGGTACAAAATAAAATAATAAGTGAATATCAATGTATGATTCTAAGAATAAGTCCAAAATTAAAACCAAAACAAGATGGCATACCTGCTGAGGTAGGAAACAGAACCAAAAGATTTGCAGTCTTCAGAACATCCTCAGCTAGGTTTAGATATGTCTACTCTATTGTCCAAATCATCGCTGCCTTCTGTGAGTGTAAGTCCAGCACTCTTTTTGCAGGCTTAAAACATGATGTAGATTTTTGCACATTCTGCACAGTCATTTTCTGAAGCTAAACATAAGAACAGAGCAACGGCTGACTACACAGGTGTGTGTGTCAGCAAACTATCAGTACAAGAGAATTTTCAAATCAGGGCTTTCCGAACTATTGCAGCTGCAAAATATCATTTGGTTGAAAAGACAATGACAATGATTCCTTTTGGTCGCCACTTTCTGCATTAAGATTACTCACAAAATCAAACAACAGTGTACATTCTCTCTACCGTGTGCTTCACTTTCTTGGTTGTCTAGGAAGTTTTTAGATGATGAACTCAAAGGTAAGTTGTTCGGCAACGGTTCAATTTCATCAGAAGTTGATGAAAGTTCAGTTGACAAATTAAAGGGCTCTGGTAGCAAGGCTTGTGGAAGATCAGTAACCTTATCAACAATGAAAATCAAAAATTAAAATTAAAGTAATGAAATCAATTATTCCGCACAAGTGAGAATTTCAAATTTGTCTGCTTAACTATGGCATGTTTGGATTGCGTTAGTTGAACTTCTCTACTGACATAAGTTTTATGATACTGTTTGGGAGAACTTATGTAAACAGCTTATGCATATTTTCATAGGTTTTTTTCAACTTATTTTTATAAGTTCCCCAATATAGTTTATAAAAAAAACTTATAAAATATAAAAAGAAATTAAACGCTATTTTATCTTTTGTTACTAAAATAGCTTACGCAAGCTTATACATAAGTGTTTATCATGATAAGCGCTTGTGCTATAGCATGCAAATAAGTTGTTTATCCAAACAGGTGCGTATCCTCAAGAAGATAAATTTTATGATGCATGCGCAGATGGTTGAATTCTAAATTTCATAAACAGGTCTAACTCTTTAAAATTAGCCACCAAACAGAAATGTTTTCAAAAAGTAAATGGAGCATAGAAATATCTAAATTCACTAAAAGAGGCTACCTCTCTAAATGCAATGCAAAACTCAAATCTACTGTAAACAGAAAGAGTTAGATCTCTATTTAATAGACACAATCAACAAGAAACATTGTACATTGTAATAATTATTAAATAGCATCACGAAATATCAATCTCAACAAAATTCAAACTGTACATAAAATCAGCATGGTTTTGGTTGCTTTTCCCATTATCTTTTGAATGAGCTCTAGTGGTAGAAGGACTTTTAACAATTATCAAAACATGGGAAAATTCAATATTTCTGAATAAAGATGCCAACTTGTCATTAAAAAACCTATAATTGTGAATTGGTGAATACATAAAAAGTCTATCGTAAAATTATGAAACAAATTAATATCGTACAATAATACCGGAAGAAAAGTTTATGGCAATTTGGGTCAAATGAATGATATACTTACTTCATCCCGAGTGAACACAACATTAGCATCATTCTCTGAGTTGGTGAATCGAATATCCTTCATGTTACATTTCTCTTTCAATACATGGATACCACTAAACATGAATGGGAATCCAAAGTCAACCTCTGCATGGTTCCAATTATTTTCTAAAAGTGCTTTGTCCACATTACCATTGAAGTATTCCACTTGCATATGAAAAAGATGCAAATGATACGTGTGTGGACTCTTAACAGTCTTCCAACCTCGTGTATAGAAAAATGTAATTCCGTTGACGATTACTCTTACAGGAAGGTTAGAATAACTCCACGTATGTGGAGAAACAACACAGAGAATTATGGGAGGAAACTTGTCACAAAACCAGAAAGAAATTGACATTCCTGTCTCGCGTTGGTGGTCGAACCACTCTGGAATCTTTTCCCGTGGCAAACAAAATCGAGTATTTCCAGCCTCATGTAATTTCTATTAGTCATAAATAATTAATGTAAGTTTAACTATATCAAGAAGAATATAAAATTCATTACAAATAAAAACAAAATAAATCATAACCTGATTTAGTAATTTGCTTTTGCACGATGAAGACAATGACTTGCAGTTTAGTGCAGACAACTCTCTTAAGCATGGAGGAATCCCTTTAATTTCGTTAAGTTCCTTACAATCATCCAAGACAAGTTTCCATAAAAAATGACACTTTTCTATAGATTTAGGAATAATTTGTGAGTTGATTGTTAGTCAGGTGTAATTCTTTCACATTGGCAAACAACATAAGAGTTTTTGACAATAATTCATCTGTAAGTTTAACGTTCCTGCACAAATATACTTTACATTTGATGCATTCACTTTTTCTTCATTCATGATGGTAAGTTTAGGATCATTTCCATCTGATCGGTTATCATACTCACAGTTACATCGGTGAAATGTTTGAAGCTGACTACGATTGCGAAATGGATACGACGATTCTTTAATGGGAGTTTCAACCAAGAGGAGTCCTCGTATATTTCTCATCTCTCCCAATATATTTCGAAAACTCTTGAGACTATAACAATATGAAAGATTGAAATTTTCCAATGAAGTCAAACTAAGCTGTGGCATACTCCTAAGCATGATGCAGAATTCAATATTCACGAATTTAAGTTTATCCAACAACCCATCCCCCACACTTGACAAACTCTCGAGCATAAAACAATTTGAAAGGTCAAGTTTTTCTAGCAAATCCAACTTAAGAGGTGGAATACTTCTGAGATTGTGACAATTTTTAACAACCATGGTTTTAAGTTTTCCAAGAAACCCGTCCACCACAAGTGGAAAATTCTCAAGACTATAACAACATGAAAGGTCAAGTGTTTCTAGTGAATCCAACTTGAGAGGTGGAATACTTCTGAGACTGAGACAATTTGTAACAAGCATGGTTTTAAGTTTTCCAAGATGCTCGTCCACCACAATTGGAAAACTCTCAAGACTATGACAATCTGAAAGTACTAGTGTTTCCAGTGACTCCAACATAAGAGGTGGAATACTTCTGAGATTGCGACAACATTTAACATTCAGGGTTTTAAGTTTTGCAAGAAACGTGTCCACCATAAGTGGAAAACTCTCACGAGTATCACAACCTGAAAGTTCTAGTGAATCCAACTTAAGAGGTGGAATACTCTTAAGACTGAGACAGTTTGTAACAAGCATGGTTTTAAGTTTTCCAAGATATTGATCCACCACAAGTGGAAAACTCTCAAGACTATGACAATATGAAAGTACTAGTCTTTCTAGTGAATCCAACTTGAGAGGTGGAATACTTCTGAGATTGCGACAACTATTAACATTCAGGGTTTTAAGTTTTGTAAGAAACGTATCCACCACAAGTGGAAAACTCTCAAGAGTATCACAACCTGAAAGTTCTAGTGTTTCTAGTGAATCCAACTTGAGAGGTGGAATACTTCTGAGATTGCAACAACTTATAACATTCAGGGTTTTATGTTTTGCAAGAAACGTATCCACCACAAGTGGAAAACTCTCAAGAGTATCACAACCTGAAAGTTCTAGTGTTTCTAGTGAATCCAACTTAAGAGGTGGAATACTCCTTAGCTTGATGCAATGTCTAACACTCATTATTTTAAGCTTATCACCAAATTCATCTATCACAGGTGAAAAATACTCAAGATTACTACAATCTGAAATATAAAGTTCTTCTAGAGAAGGTAACATGAGAGGTGGAATAATTCTGATTTCGGTGCATTTTGCAATTCTCAAGATTTTAAGGTTACCTTGAAAACCTATCGATTTATCAATTTCAATTAGTGTCGCACAATTTTGAATTGAAAATTCTTCTAAATTTTGGAGACCAGATATATCAGGTATTTGTGCTAAAACCATGACTATACTTAAGATTTAAAACTCTCATATTCAAGAACTTCTGCAAAAAAAAAATGAAAATAGAAAAACATGTAAATAAATAATTAATATTAAACAGTATTTATTAATATAAGATAAGAGGTATAAATATGTTACACTTGCCTTTGTGAGAAAGCCCTCGCACTCCAATGGATCGAGACCGCTACATTCCAGCACTCTTAGACTATTCGGAAGATGTTTGGGATTTTCAGAAAAAGAAACAAAACCACTGAAAATTAGTGTTTTGAGATTTTCCATCTTCTTGAGAGCTTCTCCATCCAATTCTACTGCTCCAATACAAGATCCGCTTAAATGTATGATTTCAATACTACTTGTTCCCTATAAACATAAAAGGACAAATCAACCCAATATATGTAGATCCTTTTAAAAAAAGTCTTAATTGAATTCCACAAGATTTATTTAGATTTTATAAAAGTCTTGATTGAATACCACAAGACTTTCTTATCATAAGAAAATCTATTAAAATCCTTTGAAATCGGTAACACGAGCATTAGTAACATTAACCAAAGCTTCTCCATATCATTATTACTAACCTTATTTTCTTGTAAAACTCGAATTATATCTTCAGAAGACCATAACCTACTGCGTTTTCCAGGATCTGGTGATTCTCGTCTGACGATTTGTTTCCCCATATCCTCTACCAAATCATGCAATGTCACAATACCATAGTCACTTATTTTTATGAGAGATTTTTCCACCAACACGTCAATGTGATCTTTCATGATATCGCCATGATGAGCATGAAGTATTTGTTCAACCCTTTTCAATTTATATCCTTTAAAGCAGCAGGCAATGTCAAGAAAAACAAACTTTTCTTCTTCCTGCAAAGCATCAAAGCTCAATTCTAGAATTGTTTGGATCTTTTTATCAAGAACCCTTTCACAACGATCTATTGCACGTTTAGATTGCTCTATTGCCTTCATAAAAAAGTGAGAACCTATGACTTCCAAAGCGAGTGGACGGCCAGAAGCATATGCAACGGCACACATTAAAACATCTGCATAACCTGAATTTTTTTTGTCACTCTTCAAATCTTTATAGCTTAGATTAAATTCGTTTTTAAAAGCTTTCCATCTGACCAATTCAAAAGAATCCTCGTAGTTCAATTCCATCACCTCATATGTACTTTAAATCCCATGACATGTTAGCAACCTTTGGTCCCGAGTCGTGATAATGACTCTACTGCCTGGACCAAACCAATCGGATCTTCCAGCAATAGCCTCTAATTTCCTCTCGTTGTCAACATCGTCTAGAAGCAAAAGAACCTTCTTTTTGTGAAGCCTTTGTTTTAATATTGAAATTCCTTCGCTAGCACTTGTTAACTCAAAGTTATTATCTCCCACAATTTGAGACAGAAGAGTCTTTTGGAGATATATCAACCCATTTTTGTTGTCTGGATTTTCTCTGACTTTTTCGAGATAACATGAACCTTGAAACTGATTGACAATACAGTTATAAACTTCTAGAGCAAGAGTAGTTTTCCCTATTCCACCAATCCCATAGATACCTACCATTTGGGTTGTATCATCAGACCCAACATTCAAAAGGGAAATGACATCTTGCACTTTGTCTTTCAGTCCAACTAGGTAATCACCAACATGTAATGCAACAGGTTTTATCATTTTCAAGACGTTTTCAACAATCTTCCCAATAAACTCATGCTCATACCCATCCCTGTCCAATAAGATAAAAGAGGTCATTCAAGGACATATGTCAAAGAAGGAAAATGCTTAAATGTACGACAACAATGTTCGTACAAAGCACACGAATGGTTATAAGCTTTCATTTAATTTCTTTTATAAATTTGATTTTACACCAAATGACCAGGTTAATTAGTTTCACATGTGTTTGTTTCTGAGAGAAACGACAAACATCTTTCTCTTTTGGTGGTGTTTTTCCAACTCAATCTTTTGCTTGTTTGTCAAAAGGTGAAAATAAGTAGTAGTACCCCAAACCCAATATATTACCACTGGCACTAGTATAATATGTCTTCTCTATATGTTTTATTTATCATGGTTTATCATTTATTTTAAACATTATAAGCTACCCACCATTTACATAAAAAATCATGTGTTGATGAGCTTGTCCTGCGCTTTCGTGTGGGAGATTGTCGTGCGCTTTCGTGTGGGAGATTGTGTCGTGCTATACAGCACCGCCCGCAAAAGAAACACTTAATATATATTAGGCTTAATTGTTTTTTTCCCTCCATCTATATCGCGATTAGGCGATATCTGTGAAGCCCAGATACGAGATACGATAGGGATACGATACTGCACCGATACGTCGATACGAAAAAATTTCAAAAATCAAGATACGATACGACTGGGATACGTTAATAAAAAAAATTATATAATTAAATGTATAATATAAGGGTCATGTTAACTTGTGCCCTAAGGGCACAAGATAAGAAACTCAAAAGTAGAAATATTCCTTTAAATTTTGTGCATTCTATTTATTATAAATTAAAAAATTAAATTGAATGCACACATTCCAACAAAAAGTTACTATGTTGGGTTCCTTATCTTGTGTCTTAAGGGCACAAGTTAACATTTCCCATAATATAATTATAACCATTTTTTTAATATGCAAATATATTAACAAACAAAAGAAACCAGTCATAGGCTCGTAGCACATCAACATAAATATAAATAATATTGACGACTAAAAGAGTAATGATTAGTCAGTTACATACACAATATATCCTAAAAAGAGCACCATCGGTGCTATACTATATCTAAAAGGAACATTGTTAGTGTTATACTATATCGATCCAAAAAAGAAGCACTATATCCAAAAAAGAACACATTAGTACTCAAGAGTTAAGTTATTTTAGTTAACATTAATTGAAAAATATTGGGGCAGGTATCGGTGCAGGATAATTATTAGATACTCTCCTGATACGTATCGGGAAGTATCAGATAATTATTTTTTAAAAAAAATATAATTTAATCTACGAATACTCTCCTGATACGTATCGGGCAAGTATCGGTGCAGGATACGCAGGGGATACGATACGTCATCCATTTTGAAGTATCTGGGCTTTATAGGGCGATATCAACCCCCACTTTTTTTTAGGAATTTTGCCCTCATATGTTGATGTAACATTCAAAATCATATAGCCATGTATCTGTTCTCAATAATTAAAAGTAATGCCAAAAATGAACTTGTAAGTGTGAATGAAACTTTTAATTAAGGTGCCAAACACTTTGGCATATTTTGGAGTTTCATTTTTTAATTTTAGAGAAAAGTCATGAGTTGAGTGTCACATCCATAAAAGATGTCACCACAATATGTAATTTCAAAGGACAAATGGGAAGAAAACCACCAAATCACACAGGAGGAAAACTTAAGGGCAAAAATAACTCAAAAAAGAAAAGGAGTTAAAATCGAAAAATTACTATATACAGAGGGTCAAAAATGCAAGTAAATCTATTTATTATAACTAAAATTGTCCTTGCTTTGTTTGTCGTTTAAGGTTGTCCTTGCTTTGTTTGTCGTTTAAGGTTTTGAAAATGAATTATAATTATAAAATAAATTATAAAATATAACTATCGTAGATTATTTATTATAACTAATAATTATTATTTTTTTGAAAAAAAATAAATTATAAAATATAACTATCGTAGATTATTTAATAAAAAAATATTGTTTAGTTTCTATCCTTCTCTTTACTAGCTATCATAGAAATTAAGCTTCTAAAGAAAAATACGTGATTGAGAAAGACATAAATAATGGTAAAAGATATAATAAAAAAAGAAAAAAAAAATCATTAGATCGTTCATATTATAAAATCACAATAAAATAGAACCAATATTGTTCTGAATTAGTCGATTATTGGACTGCATCCCTCTAAGAAATAAGCAAACCTTATATGGTCTAAATGATAAATCAGATTATTCAATTAATCTAAAGAAAAATATATATTTATTTATAAGGTTAAATAAGTTTTTAGTCAATTTAATTATAGTCAATTTTATTTTTTATCCTCATAAGAAAAAGTGACATATTTTGATCCCTATAAATTTCTTGAGCGTAATAAGAAACATATAATGCTTCCGTTACCATTAGCATGTTGCATTACATCAAAATAAGAGTGCAAATCATGTATAAATTGCTAATTTTAGAATTATCACAAGCATGTTGCATTGCATTAAAATAAGAAACATATCATGCATAAATAAGAAAATATTATGGAAAGTATTGGGATTGGGTCTCATATGTTGCGGTTTAGTTTTGTTTTGTTAGATTCAGTTGTTAAAATAAAAAATCACAAACTAAATTGCACGGTTGAGTTAAAAAACTGCTTGAATTCATCCAAATCAAATATGATTTTTTACGATTTAGGTTTGAATTGGTTCGGTTATGTGGTTTTCTATTGGGTTGGTTCAATTTTAATCACCCCTAATTATAAGTGTCTTTTTTATAATATTTTTCTATCATAAATTATTTCTCCTCAAAAAGAATATCATAAATTATTTGTCATTTTAGAATATCAAGATTATATTTATTATCCTTTAAAAAAGATTAAATTTACTAGCGAAAAGACGGACATGTGAGTGCCCGTCTTTCCACTCTTTTTATTGCATTGACGCGTGTAAATAATCAACGATATTTTATAAAAATTTGTGTGTAAATTACAAATGATAGTGTGTGTATATCTATATATATACTATATATAAAGAAAATGACCCCTTCCAACTCTTTTGGGCTAGTTTTTTCTCTTTTAAAAAATGCTCTCAATTTTGAATACAAATAACACATGTAACAAATCGATAAGAATAAATTTAAAAAAAATGTAACAAACACTATATTTATGTATTTATGTATATATATAGTTTTTTTCTTTATCATTTAAAAAATGTAACAAACTAGATAAGTATATTTATACTTACTTTTTCATTATCCTATTTATACTCTTAAACAACTTTTTATATAATAAAGATTATTGTTGGTGTCATTAAAAAAAAATTATTATAATGTTGGTGTCATTGAAATAGATAATTTGGTTTGTTTGCTTTGTTATAACTTAAAAGCAGTAAACATTTATATTTTTGTAAATCTAAATCTAAATTCATCGTTCATAATTTTCAAACATTAGTGCAATAAAAAGAGCGGAAAGACATACCCGTCTTTTCGCTAGTCTATAATAAAAAAATTGATATTTTGAAAATATTCACTAATACAAATCGAACATTTTATATGCTAATATAAGATTATCATTATGTATTAGTAAAAAAATAGTTAAATATATTTTTTGTCTATATAAATATTTCAACTTTTTATTGAAGTCCCTCTACAATATTCCTTCATTTTTGTTCCTCTAAAAGTTTTGAATCACCACTTTCATTATGTGTATTAGTAAAATGATTCATATTTTTCCATTAATATCAACATTGTTAATCTTTTTTATTTTATTGGTCAATGTTAATAAATTCTTGGGTTAAATATGTTTTTGGTCCCTATAAATAAACAAACTTTTCGTTTTAGTCCCTCTAAAATTTTCCTTAAACTTTTAGTCCTTATAAAATTTTCAATCACTACTTTTGGTCCCTATTTTTAAGTTGATTTTTGTATTTTTTTTAATGAAATTGTGCAGAAATGTGTAGAATATTGTAAAAAAAAATTAGAATTGTTTAACAAAACACAAATTGAATATGAATTTTTAACCATGAAAAATATAAAAATTCATATTAAATTCATGTTTTTAAAGACATTCTTATAATATTATGAATTTTCCTGCAAAATTATATTCAAAAATATGAATTCTACAAAAGAGTTTCCTTTAAAGGAAAGACCAAAAGTGGAGATGGAAAATTTTTTAGGGACTAAAAGTTGAAGAAATTTTTTAGAGAGATTAAAACAAAAAATTAACATATTTATAGGGATCAAAAACATACTCCCTCAGGTCTCAAATATAAGAAAATATTCCTTTTTTAGGTTTTTGAGTAGTTAATGTATCTGGTCTACATTGTAAAGCACATACATTAATTATTCAATAAATTCAAAAAAAAGAATATTTTCTTATATTTGAGACCGGAGGGAGTATTTACCCTTAAATTCTTTAACAAGCATATAAAATTCAAATAGAGAGCTGATGTAAGAAGGGGGGAGTATTTCACAAAAGATAGGAATATACCCTTTGTAATGAAA
>Ga0315915_1004831_pt1 | contig 16915 bp, 8 predicted proteins | sample MpolbnodulesMG_FD_207738 | JGI IMG/M metagenome (GOLD analysis project Ga0315915, IMG submission 207738) | Medicago polymorpha root nodule microbial communities from Los Angeles, California, United States - branched nodules | ecosystem: Host-associated > Plants > Roots > Nodule | place: USA...
AAACCTATGTTATTGTTGTTGGAAGCTCTCAAGTTTCATTTTTTTTTTTATGGTTCATTCAAATGTTGGATTCCTGTTTGTTAACTTTGTTGTTGTGATTGAAATATGTAAAATCAAATGCTAATGTTTTTTATTGTTTTTTTTCTTTCCAGGTGGTTGGTTTAGTTTGCAATCTCTGATGCTGAAGAAATAGCAAAGTTTGAAGGCTTTGCTATTCTGCGAGTGAAAAAATGTTGGACGGTGGCGCCAAGTTCCCAATAGATCTCAACAAGAATAATAACAACTTTTACGATTTCTCCCAAGGCTTTTACCACAAGCTTGGTGAGGGTACCAATATGTCAATCGACAGTGTCGGGAGCTTGCAAACAAGCAACGGTGGAGGATCGGTTGCAATGTCGATTGATAACAGCAGTGTTGGGTCCAATGATTCCCATACCCGCATGTTGGATCATCAAGGGTTGAAGAGGCGTGCCAATGATAACTATTCTGTTGCACACAGTGCCAATCGTCGGGGAAGAGTTACTCATGCATTGAGTGACGATGCTTTAGCTCAAGCTCTGATGGACAATAGTTCTCCGACTGAGGGGCTTGAAAATTTTGAAGAGTGGACAATTGATTTGAGGAAGCTAAATATGGGTGAGGCTTTTGCTCAAGGAGCTTTTGGGAAACTCTACAGAGGTACTTACAATGGGGAGGATGTCGCTATCAAAATTTTGGAGAGGCCTGAAAATGATACATCAAAGGCTCAGTTGATGGAACAACAATTTCAACAGGAGGTTATGATGCTGGCTACCCTGAAGCATCCCAACATAGTTCGTTTCATAGGTGCATGCCGTAAACCTATGGTGTGGTGCATTGTTACTGAGTATGCTAAGGGTGGATCAGTTCGGCAGTTCTTAACCAAGCGCCAAAACCGATCAGTTCCCCTCAAACTAGCTGTCAAACAAGCTTTGGATGTTGCAAGAGGCATGGCATATGTTCATGGTCTGGGATTGATCCACAGGGACTTGAAATCTGACAACCTTCTGATTTTTGGTGACAAGTCAATCAAAATTGCTGACTTTGGAGTCGCCCGGATTGAGGTGCAAACAGAAGGAATGACTCCCGAGACTGGAACATACCGTTGGATGGCTCCGTAAGATTATCTTGTTTTCTTTTTCATTTGTTTGATATTAATTGATTTGATATGCGCTTTGCTTCATGTTGCTGAAATCATGTTTTGGGCATGTTCTTTATTACAGTTAACTTTCCCAATGAAAAAAATATATTTATTGAAGGAAAGATAGCTAAAATTCTAAGTGTTGATAACAAACTATTGATCTGTAGACCTCGTAGGTCAACATCATGGTTTCTTTAATCACAATTAGTTGTCTGTGATCCTGAACAGAAATGAGACACACTGCTGAAATAGGAATTGTGCTGCTTTCTTTTTTGGTTTGTTCATTGCTGTAGTATGGACCTGAACATGATTTCTATCTTTGCATATATCTGTAATTCAATTGTTATGTATAGATCTTTGAAGTTGCTTCCTTGTGATCTAGCACGGGATTAAATCTTGGAAATATCCTTTCGAATGATAGGCATGTCATATGGCTATATACATTGAACCCTCCTTAGACCTCACAATGGGGGATGCTTTGTGCATTGACTACTTTTTTTTATCATATAGCAACCAGCGTATGTCATGCCTTGGGCTGAAGCCTCTCAGTATGCAGTCTGCAATGTCATAGCAGCATTATATGATATACTGTTATGATAGGTGCTTTTAAGACATGTTTTGGTACTTATTTTGGGCTATTTTTTTTTAAGAAATTGGGATCCATTATTTAGTTTTTTTTTTATAGTTACCATGATAGATTATAGCAGAAAACTAGAAGACCGTTGAGTTGCAATAACTTGATTCTTTTTCTGGAAATCTGGTAGAAGGAAGTGGAATCTTTTTCTTTTTTGAAATTGTTTTATGATAATTAACTTTTGGTGAATCTTAGGCATGCCCACTGGGCTTGCAGGATTAAGAAAAGAACAATGTTTTAATGACTTACATTATATATGCTATGCTATGCTATTTTTTTTGGAAGGTAAATGCTGTATTGTTGTGTTTTAACTTTTTACCCTTGGTAGCTTTTGGTAGTTAGGTTAGAACACGGCCTTACCACATGTTGCCTTTAAAAAATATAATAAAACACGATATTAGGTTAAAAAAGTTGTACATTTTTTTCTCACTTTTGTTTTGTCAATGCTACCTCACATGCATGTTTATTTTTTTGATTCACTTTGGTGTTCTTCAAAGAAGCAACATTCAGTAAATCTCCAATTCCTTGTTAGGTATTTAGAGTATTTGTAATGATGTTTACGTTTATTTTTTTTTAATTTTTTTTAAGGCTTTCTTCTAATGATAACTTTACCATCTTCTATCCTTTTCTTTCTTATTTTATTGTTATACTATTTTTCTGTTGAATGAAAGATGTCTTTCTAGATCAAGCTCGCACCCAACATGACAATAACTGTTCGGATATTTATGCAATTAATTTGAGAACCCATTGTTAAAATATACGCGGTTCATTTATTAGCTGTATATGATATAAATCTAGTCATGTCTGCATCAGTGCCAGCATGTTTTCATATGTTTCTGCTATCCCTAAAATCCAGTTGGTGATGTATCATAATATTTATAAGCTAATTAGACTGAACTTTTTGAAATGCTGAAATTCATAACTGGTTATTGAGATGATGTTTCTTGATCTGTGCAGGGAGATGATCCAACATAGGCCTTACACACAGAAAGTGGATGTATATAGCTTTGGGATTGTTCTCTGGGAGCTCATCACTGGTATGCTTCCATTTCAGAACATGACAGCAGTACAGGCAGCATTTGCAGTTGTCAACAGAAATGTCCGCCCAATCTTGCCCAATGATTGTTTGCCTGTACTCCGCGAAATCATGACTAGGTGCTGGGATCCCAACCCCGATGTTAGGCCACCATTTGCTGAAATTGTAGCAATGCTTGAAAGTGCTGAGATTGAGGTCATGACAACAGTTCGGAAGGCCAGGTTCAGGTGCTGCATAACCCAACCAATGACGGCGGAGTGATCCTGTTAAAAAGCATATGAAAAAGAAAGTTATAAAACATAGACTGGAAAATATGGGGGCAAGATGAGACTCTGACTATATAATAGCTTTGTTTATTTGTGTGTTTTATTTCTTTCTTCTGAAGGAAAATTGAAAATATTATCTGAAGACCTTTTTATTTATTTGGTTTCTGTTTACTGAACCGTCTTTTGAATTAGTAAAGAGATGATGTATGTTATACTTGCATGTATTACAATTATGTATAGCTTCTGAGGGCAAGATGGATTTAACATCATTGTCGAAATCTTTTGTTGTGTATGAAGGTTGGTTGCACTACAACTCCCCAGGGATATTGACATTCTCCTGGGGTTGGATGGCTGTCAGGCTTAAAAATTTGGACAGCAAAACAAATTTCTTGAGTTGTCAAATTTTGATCACAGACTTTTAATTACAAATTACAAAAGAAAAGGGCATGTTTTTTGTATTATAAAAATCTGACATTTTTTATTTTATATCTGCAGATAGATCGTATTGGTGCATACCTTCAAGATTTTTATTGACAGATGTTCAACAGCATAAATAAGTATTACATTAAATAAATATGCATCATTACAAATAAAACAGAATATGGTAGATTTAATGGCAATGACTTGTGTTTAAGCATTTTTTCTTAACACTGTTGAGATCTAACATGAGATATTAATAGATTGTAGCATCTGTGTTCCAAATCTAAACATGGACACTTATGAGAATCGAACACGAGGTATTAATAGACTGTAACATTGCATTCTAATTCTAAATCTATAAGTACATCTTTACCTTTTTTCATTAATTCACGCAATAACTACAATCTAATTAAAAGATTTCCAATCAGAGGTAATACAATTAACATTGATTCATAATTGATGCATTAATGAAGTCCTTAGCTGCCTTTTAAATACAAAATAGGCAATAAGATTGAAATGTAAAATCAGTGAAACAAAACATCAAAACAAAATTCAATCTCTAAGAGGGAAAACAAAAAAGTTTAAGTAGAAGAAGAATAAAAGTTGCAATTGCAATAAAAAGAAAAATCTATTAGTTGCTATTATCTTTAGCTCCCCCAGTCCAATAAGTTTTTTCCGCAACAAGAATCTTTTCTGGGTTAAAGGGTCCACTTTCATGATCCATTATGTTGCTCTTCCACTTCATTGCATCAGTAACACTTTTGATCTTTGTGAGAAGCTCTACTCCTTCTCTGAATACGACTGTACCTTCTGGCCTCAAGATTCTATCCATCTCCAATAGTATAACAGTAATGTTGCACCTACCATACATAAAAAATAATTCAGTCAAAAACACATGATAAAACATATAGAAATGATAACAATATAGTCACCATAATCATAAGGTCAGACAATTTGGTCTTTGGAATTAACAAAATTCTGGGGCTTGAGTAGGTCAACTAGTTTAAGTTAAGGGGGCTCAAATTGTTTACGGTCAGCAATCCCACAAATTCTTGAAGTCAACACATCGGTAACTGTTGGATCGAGATGGGCCACTCCATATTTAAATGCAGATTTTAATTTTTTTTTTAAGATATCTAAAATACTGAGCTTGAAATATGGACCATTCAATCTCAATGCAATGACTATGGATGTGCTGATTGTGTGAATGTGAGTGATTGTGAATCTTGACAATTCAAATCTAGCTAAGGATCAAAAGAGTTGAACGAAGTAAAAGTTTGTCCTTCAAACATTGGTGAAGGGAACAATGCAAACATAATAACTAATATAGAAACATATGTTTATCCAAAATGAACAAAATTTCAAAATGATCTCTTTGATCACCATTAGTTCCTTTGAGATGACTTAATCGATCAACTCAAAAATACTAATGTGATAGTGGATTTTCAATTTCAAGAATCATTTCGGTATTTCTTTGATTTTAGAAACTATACAGCACTTCACCTACAATTGATAATACCATGTGACAAATTATTAAAGCTACATGATTAGATAAAGTGGAAATACCAACCTATCCTGATATATGCCAAATACACCAGCTGCATGAATGAGATCGTAAGTTCTAGGGTAAGTTGAGAAAGCTTCACACCAATCATGGTAAGCCCCAATGAAACCTCTTTCAAAGATTGCACCAAGAGTATCATGAGCTGAATTTGAAGGAACAACATTCATAACCCAAACTGGAAATTTTATCAGTGCTGCTGCAAATCCACCAAGATAAGCATTCATATCAATAATGTTTCTATATCTTCCTTGAGCAATAGGAGTGATATGCTTGTAATGTGACATTCTGTCCTTCCATAATTCATTGTCCTTTTGAAATTTCTCTGCAGTGATGCTTGGTATTAAACCGCTACTAATTCTAGGAGGTACTGCAAAGGCACGTCTTGGCCATTTTTCTAGTTCCCCTCCAGCTACTTTGCTTGAGCTGGTAACTTCTGGTAGTGGAGTTATGCACTTTTCCATATTTTGGTACCTTTTTAAATGCAAATGAACAAGAGAAAAATGGTAAACAAAATATATCAAATTTTAAACATGCAAATGGATCTTACCATATATCAATTATAGAAATGATATAAAAAGAATACTTACCAAGCCATGTCAGGATTATCAGACTGGCAAATATGTGGTGTTTTAAAGACTTGTTTAGTTTGTACACATTCAAGGTGATTTTTAGGCTTTTGCCAAATGGAAAGGTCATCTTTCTCAACAACTTTCTTCCAACATATGCGTTTGGCAACTTCCTCTATGGAATCTTGCTCTTGCTTTAAATCCTCTTCAGTTCTTTCCCAGCCCCTCCAGTATTTCTTCCATCTAATAGGTGGGCCAGAAAGAATCCAATAACCACCTGGCCTAAGGACTCTATCCACTTCAATCAAATACATACCATCTGTGCCATGGAAATTTGCAAAGCTTTCATATTAGTTTATTACTTATGGTCGGCATAAGTTTTTTTTTTTTTTAATTCTTCTTTAAAAATGAGAGGATTTAAAATGTCTCTTAATTGACTACTTGATTGACTAATTGTCTCTTAATTGCAAAATACCAAATTGTGTAGCAAATAAAAAGAGTTGGAGAAGTGTGAATACCAACCATATTTGTTCCATGGAATGAGGCAGCGAGAACAATGAGCCATATCAAAAGCCCTTGCTGGGTATGGTAGCCTTTGTGAAGCCATGATACCAATCATAGCAGGAACTCCTCTCTCCAATGCAAACTGTACCTGAGCTTCATGTGTATCTCTTGGTGCAAATGACATTGCTATTATGTCCCTTTTCAAAAGGTAGGCCCCCCAACTTGCTACCTTTATAATTAGATTCACATTAAGGTAATATATATATCAAGTGTTAGCAACATATACATGATCCTAACATTTTATCTGAATTTGAGATGTATAAAGAGAAAATAAAACAAATCACCAATTAAACTCTTCTAATTTAAGCATTTTACGTGCACTGTTTTATCTAGGTCTATACTTCCAAACTCAAGGTTAAAATATATCCAAAAAAACTTCAATGAAAAAAAAATAGAAGCATAATAGACATATACAAATCAAGATAAAGTATATAGATGAATGAACTTACACCACACCCAGTATCAATTGCAGTTCTGATATTACCAGTAGTAAGAGGAATAAGCTCATTAATGTCATCAATGTACGCATCAGCACCCCGAGGAAACATGGTACCTCCACCAGGGAATCGAAACCGATCACCTTCAACTTGAATCCAATTTTGAACAGCTTTCTCAATGCTAAGCTCCTTGTGTGGAATATTATCATACCAAGCATAATCTCTACTTTGAGGCCATTTAAAAGGTGTCTTATATTTTGGAGGAGGAGGTATAAGACAATACAAAAGCTCTTCTTTTGTAGGACAATGTCTCTCCCTATATTTCAACATGTTTCTGTCAAATTTTCTACCTCTAGCTGGATCTTGACATGGTGTGTATTCACTATATGTCATGTCACATGGTGGAAACTCTTTTATCCCTCCAGAAGTACTTATTTCAAGTGAATGATGACTAGCAAAATCTAATTTCGAAGACGAAGACGATGATGAAATTGAGGAAGAACCTGCTGTTGATCCAACATTACAATCTACTTTTGAGTATGCCTCAGATTGGTTAGTAGGCGTTGCTGTATTTTTCCATGCACCCATTACATAGGACAAAATACATAGACCACTTACACCTAAAATCCATGTGAGTCTATTTCTCTTGGATTCAAGCTGATTATAATGCTTTGGTGATCCATTGTAATCCTTGGGCATTTTTTTAGTTCTGATCACAAATTTTCAAATACACAAATCACATTAGATTATGTTCACTGCTGCAACAGAACTTGCTATTGTATTAATAGAGAATGTATATAACTATTATATTATTCTCACAAATTTGATGAAAAATTAACACACACAAACACACATCGGTTGGCCTTTGGACCGGCTATAGGACTAATCATCAGTCCGGCTGATTGAGCATAATTTTATCTCTTTATTCTTAGCCACCCGATGTGGGCGAATTCAATAGGAATCAAACCCCTATTCCCCATGTCTTCCTTCCTATGAGAGCAAGTTGCTTCGACTTGACCAATACCACATTGGATGCGTAGTTAGTTTCTTTCTTTGTTCATCAAACCAATGGTACAATAATTTGACATAGAAATATTATTACAACTAAATTAAGGAAAAGTATAGAAGTAATTAATACATTTTTTTTAAAAGGGAACAAAAGAGCATACCTAATGTTTTATAGTGAAATTTAAAGTAGATATTCTACTCTATTTGAATGTAATATTCCTCAAATAATTGGAGTTGTATTATTCTATTGTATTTGAACAACATAGATACAATTATACAAAGACAAGAGAAGAGATTGAACAATGTGATGATAATAACAAAGAAAGAAAAGGAAGGTGAATCTTACCAGAGATGGTAATTAAGTATTGAGCAAAGCAAAAGAATGTGACAATATTGATCAAGAAGAAAAAAGGATAAAAAGAATAATAGGAAGGTGATGTTTGTTTATTGCTATATTTTGCATATTGCTTAGTTCCCTAACTTCATGTTCATCCAGTGACATGACGGAAGTTGTGGCTTCAAAAAAAATAGCGTTAAGTTGGATTTAGTCAACAAAACTATTTTTTTGTAAAGATGGTAAATTATTATGATCCTATAAAAAGAGATATTTGAGCCTCTAATTACTCTCCTTTCAACTGTTTCTAAAAGGTGTGTGACATTGCTTCTTCCCGTAATACTCGTATAAGAAACACACAGTCTATGTTCATCTAGTACCCAAAAATAAAGTCTATGTTTAAAAAAATTTGAGTGATGAAATAGAAGGAAATAAGGTTTTATGCAATTTTTTGAGTTTTTTTATTCAATTAATCATCTATTTTGTTCTTTTTCTTCTATAGTATTCAATTTTTTTTTTTGGAATACTTCTATAGTCTATGTTCTTCCCGTAATACTTAGCAATTTTTTTTTTATTAAAAAATATTTGGGAATTTTTTTTTTTTTAACAAACCAAAATGAAATGCATTAATAACAAGGCTAATCATCACGCACAAGGTGTGCAAAGATGATAGCCCCCAAAAGTTACAAAGTCACTGATGCCGACACAACGAAGGCATCAATGAAGAGCAAAAAGATAATTACAAGTGGACACCCATACACAATAGCGGATGTTTCCACCAATCATGAAAACTATAAATAAAAGACGTATGTTTAGATTTCATCCACAAGAAGGAATTAAGCTTGACTTTCTCAATGAGAGCTGAGTGGTCAGAAGTCATATTTTTAAAGATGTGATTATTCCGTTCCTTCTAGAGGACCCATACACAAGCAAACCATATAACCTTAAAGAAAATGTGAGTAGATCGAGGCATGCCTGCTATAAACGGAAACTGAACAAAATGATTTTGAAGAGTATTTGGAGCTACAAAGTCTATACCAAGCCAAACCCGGACATGTTGCCAAAGAATGTCTGAAACCGCACACTGAAGGAAGATATGGTATGTCGTTTCCTCAATTCCACAATCAGCCACACACGCAAGGTCATTATTTTGAAGAATATTCCTTCGCGCCAAATTGTCTTTAGTTGGTAATCTGTTGCGAAAGAAACGCCAAACAAACATGAAATATTTGGCAATTCTAAATAAGATCAATAAGATATCCAAAAAACGGTGCCAAAAGTATACAATAAAATTATATCAATAAGATACATGTTTTGTGCACATACATCAAAGAAAAATAACTTTTTTTTCTTCTTCATTCTTTTTTTCTTTCAAATATGCGAGTGTGTCTAAATTTGTGCCAAAATAGTGACCAACGAAGACTCCATCCGAAAGAAAATATCACCAATAAAATTCTTTTCTCTTTATTGATAACAAAATTCTTACTCTCTATTTTGCTTTATGACTTGTATTTTTATGATTAAGGAAACGATCAACGTGGTTAATCAAATTTATGTTAAAAAAAATGGTTAATAATATACACTTTGTGGTTCATCTTAAAAAAAATACATTTTGTGATTAATAAAACAATGAAATTGATTAAGATGCAACTCAATTTTTGTATTACAAAAATCTTCTTCTATATGAAAAAAGTTGGGCTAAAAATTGTTCACCCTTAAGTATGAAAAACAATACAAAATTATTTTTTTTCCAAATGTATGTTCTAATATCATTTTTTTACGAGAAGTACTAGAAACAAACCTTCTTTTAATACTTTTTTATTAAGTTAAATCACACAAGGACGCACACTTTAAAAATAGGTTGATGAAACTCATATAAATTTCATCCAATAAAAGAATGAACGTTATAAAGAGTTTTATTTTTTTAAGAAGAAAGAAAGAGTGTTAAAAAACACTACTTTTAACGTTTCATTGTATACATACATATATATACATATACATATATAGACACTCGTCAAAGTCAAAAGTATTAGCCAACCTTTTTTTGAAGAAAAAGTAGCCTCCACGCACTCAAGAAAACACGTTTACTTTTAAATTTTTTATAATTTTCCAAAAAAGAAATTGTAACATATTTTAGATAGGCCATACAAGGCTTGCTAGTGTTTCTTCTTCATCCTTTCTTAGAAGAAGGTGGGAAGAAAGTATATTAATGTTTTTGAGCTTGGTGGTATTAATTAATTAAATCATGACTTATCGTAACAAGATAGGCCATACTGATATATACTGATATTTTTCTGCCAAAGTGGTCGTGATCTTGCCGCGTGGTATTAAAATAATATTATATTGGATTTCACCACATAAATTAAACACCAATTTAAGTGCATAACTCAGTTTATTAGTTTAGTAATAAGTAAATTGTTAATACGTTCCATAAAACATTTTTAAGTCGGATGTAAGCATGGTTTGATTGGTAGGGATATACATTATTATATTAACCCCGGATCTTACATATATTATACATTGTTTATACAAATTGAGCTAAGCTTACGAGGATATATATAAGGGTCGGAGTTAGAACACCGGACATCACATTTATTTACCTTGAAAAAAAGTAAATTCTATCCACTATGTTATTTGAAAAAAAAAATACAACTCACTTGATAAATTAAGGATGTTTTTTTTAATGGCAAATTTTTGTTTAACAAATAAAAAAGGAACAATACTAGATTTTCCACCCATCTCCATCTAAGAAGTGTGAGTTTAGTTACTAAGTAACAATATTTAGTAACAAAGTTAATTAATCAAGGACGTAACTTCACTAATTACAAATTTAAAATGATTAATGATAAACGAACATGTAAAAATTATGGTTAAAGAGTTACACTGGTTGTTAATAATGTAGAGGAATTTGTATAGATTTGTTTTAATAAAATTAAAAATGATATGTCTCTATCTCTATTGGATACATATTGTAGGACCGTAATTAAGTTTGTCTTTTTAGATAGGGAAGACTCTTGAAACAAAAAAGCGCGTGGAATGAATGAATTTATATTTGGAAAAAGAAAAAACATCTCTATCTATCTTCTTCTTCTTGTAAGTTTCATTGGACAGCTGTTTGCAAAGATATAGCAAATTAATATTCATTTTTTTTTTTTAAGAACAAATTCATAAACCAGATTCCAGAAATAAGAAATTTCCATGCACTGATGAATTCTTCTGCAGGTACAGTATATACTCTTCTTTAGATAATTTAATTCAAAAGTCAAATTTATTCTTTTCAACACGTATATAATACTAGTAATATACTGATATAGTTCTTGTAACTGCAGCCAAAGAAACTGCAACTGCTAAAATGGAGCACAAAAAAGCAACAAGCAGGAAAACCAGAAGTTTTGCATGTAGGATTCATGAACATGGTAAGTCACCTCTCAAAATATGTACCTCACAAATTAATTGGCTACTAAAACTATACATTGTAAATATGAATTTTATATATAATTCTCTGATTGTTAAATTTAGTGAAGAAAATTATAGACATATATTAGAGATGTAAAAGTTAGTTACACATTAGTTAGATTAGTTATGTGTTAGTTGGTCTACTTGGATCTATAAGTTTAATGTACTACTTGTTGTAACAATTCTCTAATAATCAATATTTTTTTAGGGGTCTAATAGTCAATATTATTTCCATTTTTTAAGGGAATATTATTAATTCCATTTTATTTTTCTATACTTTTCTGTCATTTATGAGTTTTATCAAAAATTGTAATATAGTATTAGAGTCCGTTTTTTTTTCCAATAACGTATATATTTCATATTTTTATTACGTTAAATTTAATGGAGGTAGTACTATTTTACACCGACATCCAATCGCGTTCATTGTATTGCCACATAAGCATAACTGTTTTCACTTGTTGTTGGTGTAAAATAGTGCATATTCTTTTTTTTTCTCTTAAATTTTTGTGTTTAATTCAAATTTTTAATCAAGTATAAATTCATTGCAGTAAAACTAGGTCCTAAACTATCAGAGACTCTGAAGGGTAAGTTGAGTTTGGGTGCAAGGATAATACAAGAAGGTGGGAGAGGGAACATTTTCAAGAACATTTTTGGTATGCAAGAAGGAGAGAAAGTGTTGAAGGCTTCACAATGTTACTTATACACAACAGCTGGTCCTATTGCTGGAGTTCTTTTCATCTCCACCCAAAAAGTTGCATTTTGCAGTGAAAGACCAATAACTTTCTCTTCTGCATCAACGGGAGAGTCGCGCAAGATACCTTACAAGGTACATAATTATTAAGAGTCTCACATTGAATAGTTATATAACCAATAGTAATAGAGCTTATGAGTGGAGTTGATTTGCACTTTATAATTTGTTTTTTTTAGGATTGATTTAGGTTCAACTCAAATTTTAAGTGTAGTTAATCTTTATCGACCGACCTCAACTTTAACATATCAAATTAATACTATTAGTTTTTGTAATCACATTTGTTGTATTAACTGTTTCGATATCAAAGATTTAACTAGGTGCGTTTTACAATGCAGGTTTTGATACCAATTGGGAAGATAAAAGAAGTCAATGAAGGGCAGAATGTGAATCAGGAAGAACAAAAGTATATAGAAATTGTCACTCACGATGATTCTGAATTTTGGTTTATGGGATTTCTACGATATGAAAAAGCTTTTAGGAATCTTCAGAAAGCCGTTTCAATGTCCATTTAGCCCTACTACAAATTGTTTGATTTTTTTTTTTTTTATGTTTGAGATGTACATAGGTCTTTGATTTTCAATGTCAAGTTAATAGAATATTTATAGTTGTTTGTACTCTATGGTTTATTAATGGTAGTTGCTTCTTTCCTTCACTTTCCTTGGTGATTATGAACACAGGATTAAGTTGTATGCCATGTGAAAACAAGAAAAGAAACCAAATGTATGTATAAAATTATAAGACTGCAATAGTTAGCCATTATTAGTTATATACATAAACTTGCTGGTCATAACAATTAAAAATAACTACGTTCAATTCTCAATGTAGGATTTCAATTGAAGTACTTAGGAACCAAAATTCATTCATTTACAATTTATCCCAATTGGAAAGAGAACAAAGAAACAATTTTCAAAACGTATTATCTCGGCTAGCATTTGTAGCAGAATGCTTTTAGCAGATGTTTGATTTTCCTTTAGGACAGAAAGTTTGAAGAGCTTTGCTATACTCATTAGCATTAGTGACACACACATAATGCAAGATGGAAACATAAATAACAAGTGATTTTTTTTTTTTTTTGAGGCAAAAGAAACTTAATTCATTTTATTGGTAATCAAATGATCAATAAACAATGGTACACCATGAAAAGTATAGTGGCTAGTATAGGAATAGGATAATCTAGTTAAGCAATGCGCAACCTGGTTGACTTGTCTCCGGACAAAATCCACTTTTTAATCAGTGTGCAAACTGAGAATAGACTTGCACTGGTTTACAATATCACCCAGTTCAGTCGTAAAACAGGAGGGACTGTTTATGGCATTCGCTGCTGTTTTACTATCTGTCTTGAAAATAACCTGTTGGAGGCCTTGTGAATGAGCAAGCTGTGGAGAATCAAGAAGGGCTAGTGCTTCTGCTTCAGCCATTGTAACAGAACCGCGGGACCAAGCTGTTCGACCCCATACAAATTTGCCCTTCAGTGTCTCTAAAACAAAGGCCAATTTTCATAGCTCTGTTGGCCGAAAATAAAGCAGATTTGACATTGCATTTGAGAAAACCTGGTGGGGTTTTATCCATCTGTCACGGGATGTTTGCGTCTCGCATTGGTGATGTCTTTGCCGCACGATTCGCCATTAGTGAAGTGAATCTTGAACTGTCGTGAGAAGGGATGGAACGCGTGTAGTTTTATTTCCACACAACTTTGAGTTTCTACATTTCCATAGACTCGAAAACATCATCATAAAGAGACGTCTGTCCTCATCAAGCATCTTTTTCAAGAATTCGAAGAAAACATCAGTAAAGGACTTGGATATTCATATTCCAGTATATATGTTCTAGGCGAAGATTTCCCCAACATTGCTTTGCTATCGGGAAGGTAAGAGAAATATATGATCAGGTTCAGAATCACATAGAATGCAGATGTCTTCACACTGAACCCGTTTATTGATTAGATTTCTGCGGGTAGGCAAGCAATCATGGAGGGATCACCATAGGAAGGAGGGGACGCATGTAGGAATATGCAGTTTCCAAATTACACTCCAATTGCCTTGAATGAATTCACGAGCAGGTTTGACAATTAGCAATTGGCCTCATACACAAGCTGTATGAAGACTTGACAGAATATTTTCCATCACTTGACACGTTCCAGATACGACAGTCCATGATACTTCTGCTAAAAAGTGGCATTTGAAAAATTGCATCAGCATCAAAATTATTAAAACTAGCACTCCTCATGTCATTGTTCCAAGAGAGAATATCGGAAGACATCAAATTGTGCACCGTCAACCCGAGAAGGTGAGGGTATGGCGAATCCAAGGATCATTCCAAATGTTAATTTTGGAACCATCTCCAGATGTTATTTAAAAAACTCACAATACACATCACATACATAATAAACTTAGATACATTACTATACCTGCTCTTTTTATTGTTCTTGCATTTTCATTTTCAAAATTGTTATTGACAGTAACGCTAAGTTTTATCCCTAGAGTAACTCATCATCTTATGGAGAGAATTATGCTATAAAACCTTGGCATGGACACAATGCAATATCACATTCACAAAAAAAGTTTATTTTTACCCAATTCATAAGAAGTGAGTGAATGTGCATTAAAGATATGAATAGCAGCTAGGTTTATAAACATGCAGGATTACATTGATTTGAGATGGCTTCAAGCTCATGTATCTACCTCATGTAGTAAAATGTAGTGAGAGTTTATTTTCCTCTTAGTTTTGAAGTGTACTACTAATGGCCTCTAAATTTCTTACAAATTTTTTAAGTTAATATTTTGAGGAGTTAAAAAGTGGAGTGACAGGGAGATCAAAAGTTGCTAAAAAAGTTAGACTCTCATTTTTAAACATAAAAATAAAAAACATTAACATTGTTTGTTTAAAAAAACAAATAAAGTGAATAATATCTTTTATGGAAAAGTGAGTATAATTTCATTCCATTTTTTGTTTGACCCAAAAACACTAAAAAGAGCATCTGATTCAGAGAATTTAGGAAAAGGTCCATAAACAAAAGAAGGGTTTACACTTGCACACATACTACAAAAAAATTCAAAAACCAAACACACCGGTTCGGGTATCAATAAACTCCGACCCGGAAATTGTTATGAAGCACCAATTTCTTTTCTTCTACTAACAACACTGTCACAAAACTCGCCGCCGCATCCCATCGCCCCTCCTCCGTCTACCGTCTCCGTCTAAGTCTAAGGTATGTCACTATCTTCTCTCCCTGTTTTCACTCTTTTTTTTTCTTTTTCTCTTTCTTTTCCTTATTCACCACCTTTGATTTCTGATCGTTTTTTTCTCTGCTTCTACAGAAAATCACACCATCTCTGTTACTCATTCGTTACTCTGCACCCACCCTTAGTTCAAAAGGTATTAACTTTATTCATTCTCACCAAAATATACTTACACACCCTTAACTCACCATTGTACACTTCTTTTCACTACGAGTTTTGTTTTAGTTCTCCAAGTTTTTTCTCTCTCTCTCTATTTCAGAGCTTCCCAATACTTGATCGAGTATATGGCAGCTGCTGGAGAAATTAGGGTATCTGAATTCCTTCAGGTTCGACTTTACTTTATTCCCTTTGTTTCAATTAGCTTAAAAAAATACTCTTTTTTTCAGTTGTGTTGATGAGTTTATGATTTTGGTTACAGGGTACATGCAGACAAACATTGTTTTTGCTAAAGAAACCTCAGAAACCTACAAGTCAATTGCTCTGGGGCACCCTTTGTAATAGGGGTCGTGTTCCAAGTTTATCTCGAAAATCATTGAGTTTGAGATGTCAAGCTCAAGAGAATCCAAGAGTTGTGGTTTCTGGGAGTGCTGCAGATTCAGTAGAACAACATTCTGGTTTGGTTGAGAAGCCTTCTGCTGAAGTTATTCATCTGTACCGTGTACCATTTATCCAAGAAAGTGCAGCTGCCGAGCTTTTAAAGGAAGCTCAAGCGAAGATTTCTAATCAGATAGTGGACTTAAAGACCGAACAATGCTTTAATGTTGGCCTTGGTTCACACCTTTCAAGTGAAAAGCTTTCGGTTCTTAGATGGCTTCTTTCAGAAACATTTGAGCCTGAGAATTTAGGAACTGAGAGCTTTCTTGAGAAAAAGAGGAAGGAGGGTCTGGAGAAAGTTATAGTTGAGGTTGGTCCCAGGTTATCATTTACCACAGCATGGTCTGCCAATGCTGTGTCAATTTGCCAAGCATGTGGTCTGACAGAAGTGAATCGTTTGGAACGGTCAAGGAGGTATTTGTTGTATACAAATGGTGAATTACAAGAACATCAAGTTAATGAATTTGCAGCTATGGTGCATGATAGGATGACTGAATGCGTTTATACCCAGAAGCTAACATCCTTTGAAACCAGTGTAGTTCCGGAGGAATTTTATTACATACCTGTCATGGAGAAGGGGAGGAAGGCATTGGAAGAGATTAATCTGAAGATGGGGTTCGCATTTGATGACCAGGATTTGGAATACTACACCAAACTTTTCAGAGAAAATATTAAGCGTAATCCAACGAATGTGGAATTGTTTGATATTGCTCAGTCCAACAGTGAGCATAGCAGGCATTGGTTTTTTACCGGAAAGATTTTTATTGACGGACAACCTATGAATAAGACTCTGATGCAAATTGTGAAAAGCACTTTACAGGCAAATCCAAACAACTCAGTTATTGGCTTTAAGGATAACTCAAGTGCAATTAGGGGTTTCCAAGTAA
>Ga0315915_1004838_pt1 | contig 16908 bp, 7 predicted proteins | sample MpolbnodulesMG_FD_207738 | JGI IMG/M metagenome (GOLD analysis project Ga0315915, IMG submission 207738) | Medicago polymorpha root nodule microbial communities from Los Angeles, California, United States - branched nodules | ecosystem: Host-associated > Plants > Roots > Nodule | place: USA...
AAAAAAAAATTGAACAAATCAAAATGAGATATATATTACCCAAGGTGTTTCCACTCGCACAAGATGATGAAAAAATTAATGGTTGAAATTTTCAAATGAGGGTTTACTATAAAATTTAAGAAAGCAATGACTAATAATGGGACTTTAAAACACTGTTGTTCTAGTAAAAAACACACATTGTTTGTTTGAGGTGAAAGTGAAAGGACAGAAACTTGAAGACAGGAAAGCATAAGTCTCAATACAACTGCCAAGAAGTATACTACTACATATCAAATAATGGAGTCAATTAAAATTATATTTTTAGCATATCACATAGTTTAAAAAAATATTATTTTGAATAACATAATCTTAATGTAGAATTAAGACTACCTTTTCAACAAAAAAACTGTAGAATTAGACAATTAAATAAATCAAATAGATGGGGAACACCTATTCGGTAGAGAACTTATATTCAAGGACTACAAATACGGAAATAATTAAAAGGATTCTCCAAACTTACCTGTTTGACAATATAACAAATTAAGTAATAATTAAATTACCTGGATTTTAAGATGACAACCCCTGCTATGCCACCAACTTCATGGAGTGCTGCTTTCCAATTCCTCTTTGTGTATTCATCCACTGATTTTGTAGATAGAAGAGATTCAAAAGCTTTTCCAAACTCTCCTGTCTGATGACGTGCTTCCGAGGGATCTACCTCATAGAACACTGGCACAACCTTCATATCCTTGGTTCTACTGATTTCCACAATTCTCTCCAACTCTAGCAAACACCATTTTGAATTAGCAAAGTTTCTAGACAGAACAACAATAGAAATTTTAGACTGTCCGATTGCTTGCATTAGTGCAACTGAGATCTGATCTCCTTGTTGAATTCCATCATCGTCTTTGAAAACATAAAGCCCAGAATTTTGAAGAGAGGAATAGAGATGTGAAATGAATTTTGCGCGAGAGTCTTCTCCTCTGAAACTCAAGAACACGTCGTACATCTTTGTCTGAAACAAAAAAAAAACAAATTACCAAAGCTTAAATATATGGTAGCTATAAACTTTGGATGCAATTCAAATTATCTATGAGTTGATACCTGAACTTTGATACTACTTTTTGACTCACAAGTCACAACGTAACAAACTTCATAAGTTCTTTTCATAAATTATGAAACTAAATGTTAAAAACTAATCCATGGTCACTCGGCTTCAATCCTTTAGCATTATTTTAATTTAGAAACAATATGAAAATTAATGATAAATCAAGTAGAGCAGATCATAAATCTACTCACTGCAGCCATATCCATCGACTGTTGATGTATGATTTCTCTTCCCATTGCTCGTACCAAAGTATGCATTCCAATCCTGTTGTTGCTATCTATAGTTACAAGGCTTTTATCTTCAAGGATTGATATTGCATTTGCTGGAAAACGCCCCGAGTAATTTAAACTCTGAATTACATCATCTTTGTGCATCCCAATAAGTAAAGTAGCTATATTAAGGAATATATCTTTCTCGCTATCCTCTAAGCCATCAAAAGTTTTTCTCAATTTACTTAATATTAGATCGAAGGGAATGATTTTGAGTTTCACCAGTACACTCTTCCACTCTTCTTTAGTCCTTCCATACAAATAACACCCAAAGACTTCAAGAGCTAGCGGCAATCCCCCACAGTACTCAACAACATCTCTACAAAGGTCAGCGTAACTTTCTTTAGGACTTGGAGTTCTGAATGCATGCCAACTAAAAAGCTTAAGAGATTCAGTATTGTCCATATATTTCATTCTATACACATGATCAACTTGAAGGCTACGAAGTATATGTTTATCACTTGTTGTAATAACTATTCTACTTCCATGACCAAACCATTCACGACTACCACACAAAGCATTCAACTGTTCCAGTTTATTCACACCGTCAAGTACAAGAAATACCTTCTTATGGCAAAGTCTTCTCTGTAATATCTTATTTCCTGATTCAACTGTATCTATATGTATCTTTGTTGTTTTGCAGATGTCTAAAAGAAGTTGTCGCTGGAAAGAAACCAGCCCATCATCACCCGATTCGCAAGTTTCATTAACATTATAGAGAAAGCTCTTGCAATCAAAAGTGAAACTCATTTGATTATAAGTGGCTTTAGCAATTATTGTTTTACCAACCCCAGCCATCCCCCATATCCCTACAATCATGGTATTTTCTGCTTGTTCGCTGTTCAATAGTTGAATCACATCTTTCACCCGAGCTTCTACTCCCACCGGATGTTCAGCAATGAATAACGATAGTTGGTCTTTTATCAAATGACACAAACCTTGCACTATGTCATTGATTTCTTTATTTTGGCTCCTATAAAATATGAGGTCAAGATAAGCAGAAATGTAAATTTAGTAGTATTACTATTACATCTCTTATATCCCTTATATAGAGTAATTAGGGAATAACAATCTATTAGATTGATTTAATAATTTCAAAATGCAACTTGAAAAAAGCTTCAAAGTTTCTTAGTTACCTGTATGAGTTTATCATCAAAAATTTTGAAATGCTGGCAGCTTCAAAGAGCACGTCTCTATAACGTATTGACTTGCCTTTCTTAAAGATGCTTCGTGCAATAGCTTTTCCAAACACCCCCGTCTGATTTTGTACATCGGAGGGATCTACATCATAGAACACAGGTACAACTACCTGCTTTATGGTTCTACGACACTTCAATATCTTCTCCATTTCTTCAAGAAACCATGTTGAACCATCAAATTTACTTGAGAATATGATGATGGAAGTTCTAGACACTTTGATTGCAGCTGAATTTCTCTGTTCTCTGCTTGTAAGATTGTTATTGTTGATGTAAACAGCATATCCAGCTTGTGTGAGAGCGGAATAGAGATCCAATGCAAAAGATTTACCAATGTCTTTGTCATGGTAACTCAAAAACACATCGTACGTCGAACCTTGATCATAAAGATATCTAGAAGAGGAGCTTGAAGAAGAAAACATGGTTGAGTGAGTGAAGTGAGTACTATGAAAGAGTATGTGTGTGTTTGTGTGTGGAGTATAGACGAGGATGAGAAGACTAACGGACTCTTTTTGTTTATTTATCATCATGCTTCGTTACTAAGTCAAAGTCGTCTCCAATTATTTTTCCAAATACCTTTGAACCAACCACAACATTTTTGTTTTTCTTTCGTGGCTTCACCTCTTCCACAACATCTCTTTTGCGCATTAACAATGTGTATTTTTTATTTATTTTTTAGGTAAAATAGAAAATATATTAAATAAAAAAGAAAGACAGTAGAAACTCTATAAATTAATAATGTTAGGACCATAGAAATTTATTAATTTAGAGAGTTATTAATTTATCGATAAATTAATAATTATTAATTTAAAGAGTTTTTAAGTAATTATACAGTACATACCAAACAAAAAGGCAAATTAGTTTATGCCTCTTAAAATTATGTTGCAGCGAACATTGTGACTCAACTTAAATTAGTAACTACTGTGTTCATATGCATTGGAAAAATACAATACAAAAATACAACACTTGAGCTATTGGATGCTATAAGCAAAGTTAGAGATGAGCTTCAAACATACTTGAACTTTAAAGGAAAACAGACAACTATTGAATCATATTTCAATAGAGTGTAATATATATTTTTTCAGTTTCTATGAATTATTAATTTATGATTTTCTTGGGACCGAAAATTATAAAGGGATCTCCCGAAAAATTATTATCTTGTTATTTTATCGAGTTTTTCAATTTTTTACATTGGCCCAAGTCGGGACCGAACAAATTTATTATTTTAGAGAGTTTATTAATTTACCGAGTATTAATTTAAAGAGTTTCTACTGTATAAAGATCGGGGAACATCAGACCTGACTCAAAAAAAACTCAAACAGGTATACATCATGATAACAAAGTCATGGTGTATCAACTCTAATATATTCTAACAAAATTTACTGATCATAAGTGCTACCCAATGAACACGCATACGAGCGCGAACACAAGTTACAAAAAAATAATGAAAGGTGAACATTTGCAGAGAAGAACCTGTTGATAATATTTTTCATTTTTGAAAAATATAAAAAACACATTCTCTAACATGTTTATTACTTCTGGTGGATTCTAGGGTGAGGGCCCTATTAAATCCTTCACCGGTGGACCATTATTTAAAACCATTAGATTAATCAAATTCATACATCTTATTATACACTCTCTACACTGGATCATAAATATCCTCTCTCCAAGCTCTAAAACCAGCAAAACCTTCAATCTAAAAAAACCTTGCCGAAATATCTTTCTTTTGGCGACCAACGAAAGTTTCCGCGTTGTCATCAATGGTAAAAAATTTCATGTTGTTCGACAGAAAGCATAAGAAAATGGATAGTGGAGAGATTTGATACACTTTGTTTGCTTTAAAAAAATCATTTAAAATTAACATTAGTTTATTTGTCTAGTACTATTAGAACTGTTTTGCACACTCTGTACCGTGAAATTGCTTACAAAATGGATGCTTGAGGGAATTTCTATTCAAGATTCCACTTGTGATAATAGATCCTTTTGCCCATAACAATTAAGATGGTTGAGAATTATATAGTTATTTTTAGGTTTAATCTGGCTTTAACAATTGATTGAACAATTTTGATTAACGAATATTGAATTGAATGTATGTGAATAGCGAGGGTCTTTGATTGCAGTTATGGCTGGCCGGTGGGTGCAGTAGCAGCAAAAAGATGATTGTTGGTGAAAGGGAGAAGATAATTGTAATCAAGTGTAGAAAGTGTACTGTAAGATGTATGAATTTGATTAATCCAATCCTTATCCTTATCCTTATCCTTATTTTCTAATCTTTGTTAACAATGGTACTTACCCTCCTAACCCTAGACCTAATCCTCATGGGCGCCAAACTACAACTCATTTGCCATAATTAATGTCCAACTAATTTCATGCTTTACTACACCAATTTCAAATTTGGTTTTCCCACCAAAATTCTAATACCAATCTTACATATTCTAGGTCTTTCTATATTCCAACTATCTAATAAATATAGTGTGTATTTCCCCATGAAGACTGAATTTATTCATGGCTCTACTCTACATCTCTGCCTATATATACGTGAGCCTCATCATTCATGATGCATGTAGTCTTCTCCCACCTCTCCCAACCAGTGTGAAATGGCCAATAACAATGTTCTATCTTGGTATGAGAGTTCTATCTTTGAATTCAGTTCTGTAATGGCTGGAAGAAACAAAACTCTCTATTTCAGTGTCGTTCGCTCTTAGGAATTGTGTTATGGTTCACCCAAAATTGTTATGATGTTGTTTTAATTCACTGTTATTTTCATAGGTCTTATGTTAGTTTTGGAGATGAGCCATCTATTTTGTTTTGGTGCCGTGTTGTCACTTTGGACAAGTTTTGTTGGGTGTTGCTTAAATCATATATGGATTTTGGCAAGTTTATTTTATGTTTTGTTGCTATCAGATTACTGAATTCAAACTTTTCCAAAGTATTAATGAATTAGTTTTGGCCAATTAATCATAGTTACTATCGCATACTCTAATTCTTTGGACTGTCACAGTTGGTGTACATGTTATGGGTTAAACACAGGTAAGAGTAATAATAGTACTGTGAGAGGAACTTCATAGTGTGATTAATTGTGATCAGCCGTTTCATTTTTCTAGCTATTTTGGACTTCTGAATCTTTGTTTGTGGATTTCACCTTTCTAATATTTCGATATTGGCTAAATGCATTTTCAATTGCTATTGCTTTTATTGTACTGCCGGTTTAGGATTCAACTATTCTGTTATATCCGCTACATAAAAAAATGTTTTTTTTTTTCAAATATTCATCAATATATTGGCACGTGTTTTGCAACTATTACATGCTATCGAACTATATCTTATATATTCATTTAGTTCTCATGATTGATCTATTTCAAAACACGTTTTTTAAGTGAAAATCGGCAGTGACGAAGATTCGTCAAGCAACTTTGTGGTCATCAGGAGCAGGTAATTTAGGTAGGAATGAGTAGAACTTAAAAAGCTACCAATTTGATACGTAGTCAGAGACATAATAAAAAATACCATGTCAAGTTTGTTTAAGATTACATAAGGATTCAATTGTAACTCATAATGTATATGTGAAAGTAGTTGAGATCTAACTTTGCCCTTAATGGTTTAAGTGCTCAATGCACTTTTGGTATCAGCTTCAATTAATGGTTATGGTGCTCGATACGTATTGTATTTCTTAATACGATAGTTTTAGCGTTTAATTTTGTACGGGGCTCAATGGAATTAAAGAATGACATGTATTGTAAATATTAGAAAGTCTAAAGGTCATTAAATTTTAACGTAGGCAATTTTCATTATATGTTTGTTTTGCAATGACTATTAACAAAAATCAAGGGCAGTCGTTTAAGCAAGTTGGCATATATTTCCTACAATCAGTCTTCTCTTATGGTTAGCTATATGTGGCGATTTCAAGAGTGACATTGAGAAATGGTCTTAAAATTTTGTTGACAGCTGAAAATGGTGATTGCATCAGATGTGGTTTATCAAGAGATTTTTCAAAAGGTGTAATCATAAATCATTTAAGTAATGAGACTATTGCGATTTTATAGTTTTCTTTCGTCAAATTAATTATAATCATAAGCGTTAGATTGTATTGCAGTAAAATATTTTGCAAAAATGTATATGACTTGTGCGGCAGCACAGGTGAATGATCTAGTTGCTATTAGTAATGGTCCATCAGTGAGGGACTTGATAGAGCCCTCACCTTAAAATCCACCATTACTTTTACTACTATCATAAGAAAAATAATATCGACCATTTTATCTAAAATATCAACGTTATACTTTTAATCTCGTTAATTTAGTGGGTTTCATCATCATTTTTCATTTAAATAATAAGAAGAAAAACAAATATTATAACATAAATATAAAAAGAAAGAAAAAAATCTATGTTCCTGACTTTTAGCGGTGAATGTCGTCTCTCTCTCATGGCTTCACAATTGTGTTTTTTTAATGAAAAATAGGATCTCGTATTAAATGATGAAAACTGTAGACACAAGTATAAATTAAAAATATATATAAATAGGTCTTTATATTTTTATTTTTTTTAAGTAGCCTAGTGACTATAAGACCCTTTGTATATATGGCAATCTTATTCCTTTAATTGGTATGAATGCTATTAAGACTACAAAGATCTTTCTTCAGAGCATGTACTGCTAAATCAATGGGAGAGGATTCGGTGTCTTTGGCTTCGGTGCCTTTCGGTGCCTTTAGTTCATTTTAGATGAGAGAGAAGGTTGGATGAATGATTAAAACAAATTAATTAGATGAGAGAGAATTAATGGTTTAGAGAGAGATATGAACAAAAGTCATCAAAGACACCGAAAGGCACCGAAGCCAAAGGCACCGAATTCTCTCCTTAAATCAATGTAATGAAAAAGGACTGAGATTGGTTAAGATAGTACCAAATCAATGCATGAAAAATCATGAGTAAAATTTAGTTGATTAAATCCATCTTATATATCCACGTAGTGCATTACGTCGAATCTTAGGGGGATGTATTGAATTAGGATTTTGAAGGATTTTAAAAGACTTTTTAGTTATAAAAAAATTTCTAGGTATTCAATCAAGATTTTAAAAGATTAGAAATAATTCTGGTGGTATTCAATTAGGATTTTCAAGATTTTTTAAAGAATCCAACAAAATGTGGTGGTATTCAATCAAGATTTTTCACAACTTAAAAATTTTTTCTTGGTATTCAAAAATGTATAGATTTCAATGGATTATTTGGTATGATAGATTTTGTGAGACTTTTTAGTTGAAAATTTTAAAACTAACAATCTCATACAAAGACCTGAGATTTCTTGAGATTCTTTTTACTCCAAATATATGTTACTATTGACATCCTTTTCACTGTTTTTTTTTTCTTTCGTCATTATGTCATGTTTTTTTTTTTTTTAATCTTTTTTTGCAGATTTTTGTGGTTCACTCCGGTTTTATTTCTTGACGAAGTAGTTGTCGTCGTTGAACACATTATTTTATTTTTTTAACTCAAGATCACGTCACTACATGTTTATTCTTTTTTTTTTTTTGTGTTCTTACATGTTTATTCTATCAGTATCAATATTTTTTTTTAAGAAATAAAAGTTTTAATTTTATTATTATATTAGTAGTCAATCTTATGAATATTGTTATTGTAAATTTAAGTTATTAAACAAACAAACAATTTGAAATTGGTTTACAATTACAGATAAGATGCAGTGTGTTCACAAATTATGATCCCAACCTATTTAAAGGTCCAAAATTTGTGTGTGATCCAAATCAACGATGATGACATTGGCATATCAAGATTCAAAATCATTCTTTCTAAAGCTTGTCTGGTCAAGCAATGTTATACCCTAATTTTAACCTAATATTTTCCCTCCATCATCCAAGCATTAAATTCTCCTTAGCGTTTTTCTTAATCTATCACTCTAAGTTCAATTTCTAAATTTCCCTCCCACAACAGTTGTAGTCTGTACATCATGCATGTACCCAAGGCATGTGGAAAATGTGGAAAATGACATTTAATAGCGTCTACATTCATTTTTCTATTTCTAAGCTACCTATTTGTGTTCTCTATGCAGCTTTTATTTTTCAATAGAAAAGTAAATATTTCATTCTCTCACGCTTTCCTTCAAACTTTCATTCAGATGAATGAATGACACCATCATCAATCTTCTTCCTCTCAGCCTCCTCTCGCCTTTCGTCCAGCTTTCCTCCGTCCACATGCATTCACGCCATTGAATCATTCTTCACGATAATATTTACCAGAAAAGGATGATTGCGGCAGTGAAGGTTCTGCCGACATGGTTCAATTTTTTCACATGTAATATTTACATTTCTTCTATGTCTGCTTTGTGTGCATAGTTGTTACCATTTAAATTCCTCTACGCCTTGGAATGCATCTAGGTGACGATTCAGTTTCCACTGTTGAGGTAATTCTCGGATGTGCTTATCATATGGTATCAAATCATTCTCTGTGGATTTGAGAGAAACTAAATAGTTCATTTTTCTTTGATTTTGACATTGTGAAATTATGATATCAAATTTGATTGCTTTATGGTGTTGTTTGACTGCAGTGAAAATGAGTATGAGAGAGATTCCATGCTATGGAGATAATGCATCTACCATTTTGTCAAATTTAGTATCAGTTACGCGTCATTCCCTTTTAAGAAATCTACTTTGAATTCTAAGTGTTTGATAGGTCACTTTTATTCATATTCTCTTTCACTCATTTTATCTTCTTATTTTGCTTCTAATTTAGTTTTATTGATATTCTTAGTCTAACTAATCATTACTTCTGACATTAAAATTTTAAATAGAATTATCTTTGATGTGAAGAGACAAGCATATTAATTTAATGGAAGAGTAGAACAGTGCTAAATTCCCGTAATCTTTCAGGTTTAATGAGTATGTTGTTCTTTGAAGTTTTATGGAAGTTTGTGGATATTAAGTTGGATCAACCATAGGGGCATTTAAACAGTTATATTTCCCTGCAACGACAAATGTTTGCTGAATTCACACTTTGGGAACTTGATGAATTTTGTACTATAATGAAGAATGTTTTTATGTCACTGTGTGTGTGAAGGATTTGAGGCACCTTAGGTTATCTTGCAGCATGTTCGGTATTGGTTTAACTGAGGAGGACATAAGATTGAGTTATTGGAGTGTGTTTTTGGTTGCATTTTTTTGTATAATGCTAAACTTTCGGAGCGTATCTGCTTGGCCTAGGGAGTGGGCAATTACTGGTGCAACGTCAGAAGGATGTTTAAGCTATTCAAACCGATTTTTTATTTGAAGCTTTCCTTAAAAATTTCTTTGTTAAAAAAACTTTAACAAAAACATATTACACTACAAAAATCTATTTTTAAAAAAGCTATAACAAACGGGCAGAAAATTACTGTTTTTGGAGTTGTCCTTATTACAAGTTAAAAGTTTGGAAGCTTTGGTGGTGGGAGTGACATGCATCGAAGCCATTATCCGTGGTGTCTAAAAGTTACTTGTTACATGCATTTCTATAGAAGAATCTATCTCTTTCTCTATCTATCTATCTATAAAGATAAACATATATACACAAATTGAAAGTATAATTTTCAGAACCTATCTTTTTTAAGTGGAGTGTATTTCCCAATATAAGAGGACTATGAAGTCAACAATTTTCTCAGGATCAGAAAGGACTTTCATGGGTCCTGTTGAAAATGTTGCATTCCTAACAATTTTGAGATTCTTCATCTGCTCAAATTTAGGGATAACCAATCACAAGGTTTTAGCATCCTTTCAAACATCCAGAAAATATGCCCAACAGATTCCTATGATTATGCTAAACTGGGTTTTCCAACTATGCAAATTGATTCTATACACTAATAATCATCGGGAACATGATATGATGTGCATCATCATCTCATAGCAGCAAATATCAGTTGTATGTGTGCAAACACTTGGTTCTGAGAGAGGAATGCTGACATTGAACAAAGCCTAAAACATAATGAACATAAATAAATAAGAATAATGACGAAAATATGATTTTTATATGCAGGCTAGAGCAATATAAAGCATAAAAAATCATTCCTGTCAATTCCATATAACCACAATATATGGAGACTATAGGTCATAGGCAGGGGCGGAGCCACATATAGCATAGTGGGTGCACATGCCTGCACTAAGATTTTTGAAATTACTTGGTAAAATGAGAAGATGCACCAATATGAAGCAAGAAAGCTAGCATAGTTGTAAAGTAAAAAATATGGGTTTTATCTATCAGGACACAACTATGAATGGAGCACAAACTAGAGGGCTGTGTTATGTGTTGTGTTGTGCTACGGCTGCTGCCTGTTGTGTTGGAGTTGGAGGCTTTTGCGGGTTTTTGTGGGTGTGTTGGCTACGTTTTTTCTTGATGTGCAGTGCGGTTTTTTCTTTGTTGTGTGGGGGCTGTCATAGGTCCAGCAGGTTGTGCAAGGTGATCAATAGGCATAGCTACGGTGGCGCAATTTGGAGATGTTAACCCGGATTGCAGGGCTATAACTTGTGTTCTGTTTAGGCTGGCTGTTTTTTGCTGTTTTTCTTTTGGGTCCGTGCACTTCTGCGTTTTTTATCAATGTGGTTTTTGGGGTGTTCCGCCAATATACGACATCGTTGTATTTTTTTATGCATTTCTGCTTGTTATTTGAATTGAAACCTTGAACATGTTAGGCCAATCAGAGACCAATGGTGTTGGCTTCCTCATTTTTAGTTGGACGTATTATAGTATTCTATATTGTTATTACTTGGTTTTTTCTATCTTTGCTATAGCATGTGGGTGAGGACTAATTTGTTCTAATTATGCAGGATTTTGGTTCTATGTGAGGCTATGGTGTGAGTTTTATATATGGTGCCTGATGAGCACAGACAAGGCCCGGTAGCATCACCAACAACGTATACAAACTAGTATAATTTGTTAGACTATGTATACTACACTATGTAATATTACAATTAATGTATGAAAAAAAATTATATTAGTACTAGTAATTACTAGTAATTGTTATTTCAGTGTAATTTTCAATTTCTTTTTTTTACTAAAATGACCATTACAGCAGTTAAAACGGCCGCTATATGCATTTTTTTTATGAAATATTGTACATTGCGGCAGACGAAACCGCCACTATTATGTTGGTTATAACCGTCGTTTTACTCAAAACATTAGTCGCCGTTATATTCAACACGTATTACGGCAGTTTCAATGGTGGTTTGTATTAAAATGTTGTTTTAATCTTTCCGGCAGCAAAAATTACGGCAGTTTTGGAAACCGCCAATTACGTTAATAGTGGAGGCTAAAACCGCCGCAACAAGCAATATTTAGCCACCGTAATTCTCTTGTATTTTTTTGTAGTATGATTCAAAAAACAATGAATCGTATTAAAATGCATGTCACATAGCCATTAGGGGCAGAAAGAAGGCTTGATACAAATTAGAATATGTCGAATCGAATCAAACTTTTGGAAAAACACATTTTGCCACAAAACACAAGGATTTTGGTTCTATGTGAGACTATGGTGTGGATTTTATATGGTGCTTGATGAGCACAGACAAAGCCCGGTAGCATCACTAACAGCATATACAAACTAGTATAATTTTATTTTTTTTTGGTAATACAAACTAGTATAATTTATTAGAGTATGTATGCTACACTATGTAATATTACAATTTATGTATGAAAAAAAAATTATATTAGTACTAGTAATTGTTATTTAAATGTAATTTTCGTTATTATTTTTAACTAAAATGACCATTACGGCAGTTAAAACTGCCGCTATATGCATTTTTTTTATGAAATATTGCACATTACGGCAGACAAAACCGCCACTATGCAAGTTTTTTGCTCAACTGATGTATATTATGTCGGTTAAAACTGCCGTTTTACTCAAAACATCAGCCGCCGTTATATTCAACGCATATTGCGGCAGTTTCAAGGATTTCAACACAGGCGAGCATTTTGACATCCAAGAACAAAGTAACACAGATACAAGGAGTGCTCGGTGCTTTAATAAGTTTCTAGGCTATATATAGCTACCATTATATAAACATCATCAAAATAACCTATACATAATCGAAACAAAACCTAATGATATCAGCAACAGGAAGAAAAACAAACCCAGAACTCTTTTCTTCTTATAATATTTTGGATACATGTTAGTTCATATATTTTTTTACATAAAAGTTAAAGTGTCTATTGAGAGACAGGGATAAGTTCCAACGTGAAAATCATGAAACCAGTACAACAGTAATATATTATTTCTCAAAAAACTAAAGATGTAAACATATGCGTTTTCTTCAAGTTCACAACATGTTTCTTTGTACCATCGATATATTCCCTCAAGTGAGATACATAAGAACGGTGGTTTTCTTTGATCCATCTCTAAGTTTGCAATCCCTATTCCTTTAGTTGGTATCATAATTCTTCACAAATTATGATGCCCTACTTATTTAATGTTCATAAAGGTGCAAAATTTGTGAGTGATCCAAATCAACGATGACATTGGCATATCTAGATTCAAAATTATAATAAGGTCAGTGAGTGAATGAATAGTGAAATTAATAAAGTTGTGGTGTTTGTATGGTAGGTCTTACAAGATCGTATACCTATAAAAGAATCGTTGATAGTAAAAATCATTTAAATTTAGACACAGCACAAAATTTGCTATGATTTGCCATGGTAGTTAGAGTGAAAACAATATTTTACAATGAGGGTAAAAATCATTTCAAATTTGTGGGGTTAATCCGATGAGTGAGGGTTGTGCACAAACAGTTTTGAACTATTCCGAAAGCAATAAATTAAAGAGTTTACAAGCAAAATCCTTTTTTTTTTTTCCTTCAAGAAACGCCATTGAGCCTATCCTGCTCACATTTCAACTTATACTAACTTGGTCCCTAAGTTAAAAGTTTGTAAGCTTTGGTGGTGGGATAGACATGCATCGCAGCCATTTTCCGTGGTGTTTAAAAGTTACGTGTTACATGCATTTATCTATCTATATAAAACATATCCACGCAACTCGAAAGTATAATTTTCAGTATTTGATTGTGAAATAAGAGCTGGTTACAAGGGCAAAAGTGGAGTGGATCTCCAAATATAAGAGGACTATGAAATACTTAAATTCAACAATTTTGTCAGGATAAGAAAGTACTTTGATGGGAACCCCATCCAATCCAGTTGAAAATATTAGACCCTATTGAAAATGTTGCATTCCTTACCATTAGAATTTTGAGATTCTTCATATGCTCAAACTTAGGGATAATCAATCACAAGGTTTTTAGCATCCTTTCAAACAGGAGCAATGGAACAAACATCCAAAAAATATGCCTAATAGATTCCTATGATTATGCTAAACTGGGTTTTTCTAACTATACAAATTGATTCTATACAATCATATCAAGATTCAAATTAAACTACTAATAAACTTTGGGAACATGATATGATGTTCATCATCTTATAGCAGCAAACCAGTTGTATGTGTACAGATACTTGGTTCTGAGAGAGGTATGCTGCCATTGAAAAAAGCACAAATGAAATGCATCCCCATTAACTAAAACATAATGAACATAAATAAATAAATAAGAGGTTAATGATATGGTGTCTATTCCGTTTCACCATTTACAAGCAATGAATGAATAGTTTTAGGTATTTCCTATTGATATGACTTCACAAACATTATGTACATGTGCATGTGTTACATTTTAACAAAAAAATCTATCTTATTTTTGATAGCTTTATGCATTGAATGAAGTGTCAAGACTTCAAGTTGGGTTAAATTTAAACATGCATTGCAGATGTGTAAAAAAATCTTGCCAGTGAATATTTGCATTATACATTAAATGAAGTGTTAAGACTTGTAACTGAAACACTATTTAGGATCATGGTTGATAACAGAGAAATGGCAACAGCTAAAGTAGAAACTAAAGAGCAAAACCTTATTTATCCTTCAACATGCATAAACTCAAAAGATTAATTTACCACATGAAACAATTTCAAGTACTGACAATAACATAAATTTAGAATGCAATCCAGTTACACATACATAAATAACATTGAAGCGTACAAACAAAGAAACGAAGTTGTCAATATTTCTGACGAGAATATGACGAATACTAAACTAATAAACATTTCAAAACATAGCAGCTCATCACATGTTACAAATGCAGCCACTCAAGAGTTCATAATACAATATATATAAAACAATGAACGAGAATATTTCACAACCTCATTGTTCTTGTTTGTGCCATCTTCTTAAACATGCTCATTGTCACCAGAGAGTGAAAGTAGAGACTCTGTATACACGACAACTTCGGATGGACTGTTGCAGAAGGAGTGATGCCCTAAAAACTGTCCTTTGTCATTATACTTCACCAATCTAGTACCACCATATTTTCCAATAATATCACCATTTTCTGTAGAATATATAGGGTGAAAGTAGTCCGCAAATCTGGAATAATACATAGGGTTAAAGTAGTGACCAGGAATGACATGCTGAGGAAGAACAAGAGTCTTAGTCCAAGATGAATGCACTTTGTATTCTTTCATCACCCATGTTTCAATTGTATCATTATCAGTATCCTTAACCCATATACTGAGAAATTCTCCAAATACCCACAAACCAGAATGTACTAATGCTCTATGATCAACATCATTTGGAAGAGGCATCTCAAACAATTTCCTTTCCGTTAAATCAAAGCCAACAATGACATCCAAAACTAAATCACGGCGTGAAGCCAATCAATGAATAGCCCCATTAAAAACCACCCCTTCTCCTTCTCTATAATCGTCGCCATAAGGTAAGTGAGTACCCTCGATTTCTTTCCACGTATTGTCTCTAAACGAGAAAAACTCCAAATGTGATTGAGGAACACCAACTAAGAATGGATTAACTTTATTGGACAATAAAACCACCACATAATCATCTCTAGACTGATCATAACCAAAACCATATAGATTAATATACGCTTGGGTATTAAAAGCAGACATAAGTATCTGTCTTTTCGATCCGGTGGATGGATTCCATATGTATATGTTTGGATGACGATACAGAAATACAAACCCTCTACATGACCCTTTAATTTCAAATGGAAAATAAGAGTCTGGAAGGGAACAGTTAAAGATGGGTGAAGCAGGAGCATCGTTAAGAAATGCATCAAAATCTATGGATCGAATTTCAGGAGAAAGAGCTGAAATGCATAAAAATCTACGAGTGTGTTTTGCAAGGTTAAGTTGGAAATGTGAATTTGCAAAGCGAGGATCAGAGATAGCAGAAAACCATAACTTACAAATGCATTTGAAAAACATAAGAGACTTCACCGGTAACCTCAACAGAATTTGAATGATCAGTTCATCAGGAAGATCCATGCTTTGAGCAACGTTATTCTTCACTCAGCTTTGAGTAAACCCTAATTTTTCAAACGGTGCAGAAGACAAAATGAAAATGAAAGACACGCAGTGGTAAAGAGAGTATCTACGCGCAATTGTAAGAGAAAGTGGTGGGTTTGGGCTCATATCAATACAAAGAGTTAACAAAACATTTAGGAAATTGCTATTTAAACGCCTTTAATTGCTCACAGGCAACTCAAAATGTTAAAAATAACTGGTATAGAAACAATATTTTTTTTTTTTGTCAAATAGTCTTAATGACTAGAACTCACACATTTTTAACAAATCAAATCCCATAGTAATTTTAAAAAACAAAAAAACTTAAGTATTTTTTTTGTTGTTAATCTTTCGGTTCTCAGGAAAAGAGCCCTAAGAGAAGTTTGGTTGTGTTGTAAGTAAATTTTGACTGAGAATTGTTTTACCTAAAAATCGAACTTGAGTTCTTCAGAACAATTTGTCCATTACTAAAGCTCATTAATCACTTAAACTCAATAAATTTATTAAAAAATAAGAGTTTCTAACTGGTATGAAACTTGGACAACACGGTGTGACTTAACGTGACACATCAATACATAACAGAGCTACTTGACGGAGAGAGAATTTTTTTTTTTCGTCAAATAGCTTAATAGACAATTTCATCTCTTACGATGAATAAAATATAAGATTTAAACTTCAACCCGTATACATTGCAATTTTTCTATCAATTAGACTATGCAAAGAGGTTCTATGGAGAAAGTATTTTAACCTACTGACAAAATTTAGGGGAGCAACATTTTCAGAAAAGAAAAAATAAATAATGCAGTTTAAGAGGGTGTATTGGATTAGTTGCATGAAAAAATCAGTGGATTTTTTTTTTGAAGAGGCTAAAATGGAATATATTACAAAAAATAAGGTGTCTTTCTAAGCACAATATGTACAAAGAAATCGACACCAAAAACGAAACAGTATTTACAGAAGAAACCTGTACACAAAATTAAAAACACAGGAACAG
>Ga0315915_1004839_pt1 | contig 16906 bp, 10 predicted proteins | sample MpolbnodulesMG_FD_207738 | JGI IMG/M metagenome (GOLD analysis project Ga0315915, IMG submission 207738) | Medicago polymorpha root nodule microbial communities from Los Angeles, California, United States - branched nodules | ecosystem: Host-associated > Plants > Roots > Nodule | place: USA...
AAGATATGATTAGTTGAAATCTATCTTAGTTAATTTGATGGTGTTGGTTTTAGGGGGTGTATTGGATTGAGATTTCAAAGGATTTTAAAAGACTTTTTTATTTTAAAAAAGTCTTGTGGTATTCAGTCAAGATTTTTAAGAAATGTAAAACATTCTTGTGGTATTCAATTCGGATTTTAAAGATTTTTTAATGAGTCCAATAAAATCCAGTGGTATTCAATTGAGACTTTGCATAACTTTAAAATTGTCTACTAGTATTCAAAATTCTACGGATTTTAATGGATTGTTGTGAGTAATGGATTTTGTGAGATTGTTTAATGTAAAATGTACCTACTAACAATCTCACACCTAGCATTTAGACTTTTCTGTCTCCCACACATAGCCTTGAGATTTTTTTAGTTTTTATATTATTGCTCTAAAAAGAAATTTTTTATTCCTTCGTCGTTTGCCTGTTTACCCCTTATATGCATATTTCAACCAAGAAAAATGTTGTCCACTTTACATGCTAAGAACCATCGCTGTCGTGTGGAGATCGAATGTACCTTGTTCATGTGGAGCATTTCACCTTATTCTCACTTTTATAAACATGCAGTGAATTTGTATCCATTTTTAGAGTGTACTACTTTTTTAAGGTCTTTGATTATATTCAGTGTCAATTTTGATGAGCTAATTTAACTTCTTTAAAAAATAGGTATGATTAGTAGTGTGTTTTTAATTAATTAAATGATGTGTCAACAAATGATTGAGATATATGTGTAAAATTTTGTTACACCCACCATGTATATAACTTAAAGGTTCCCTAAAAAAAAAAGTATATAACTTAAAGATATGAATAAATAAAACAATCTTGTATGATTCATAAACTCAATATTTTTTTTAGGCATAACTTAGGAAGAGAGCGAGGAAGCTCGTGACCCGAGCGACGAAGTTACGTGGCTTGGGGGATAGGCCTCTAACAACTTAGGGCGATATTTAAGGAACAAGTAAAGACACCCACATATCGAAACGTGATAATAAGGCGACACTTGATGAACAAGTAATTGCCCTTAATTATAGGAAACACCGACCAAATTATGGGGGGAAACTTTAATCCATCTTTATTAAAGGAGGTATTTGGCTAAACTTAGGATTCATTCACTTTCCACCCACAAATACCTAAATATTGGTGTCCTAGTACCTCACACCCTGCCTACTATGTCTAACATAAAGTTTCAGGCGAGAGCATTTGGTACCCACTGTGAAGGCACCTAAGAGTTATTCTCCAGCTTTGCTTTACCAACCTGAGCCATCAACGAGACATTGTAGGCCATCTAGAATCTAGTTGAGGATCTGGAACGCCGAAATGAAACCATATAAAACCCAAGTGCAGGAAATACAACAATCACAATAAACCATTGGAGATTCCAATACGAATGAGATGGATAACCACCAATCTTTAAGCCAAGGGAAATGGGACGTTCTTGTCCCGGAGAATATCAATACTCTAAACCTGACGATGTACGACGAAAAAAGAGACCCCCTTTGACCACTTGATAGCCTTATGCACTTGATGGTTGTCAAACATGCTTGATTACTTTCTTCCCTTTCCAAGTTGTTCTAAACCCAGCCAGTTCCGAGAATGATACCATGACCATCTCCATGGTTTGAAAAGGATCAATATCAATGACCATTTATGATGCTCCTTTATCGGCTACTTTGAACATGTTATCCTTAAAAGCTTTTTGAATGACCTTTCAAAAGACGATTCAGTTTGTTGTTGCATGGTTGTAAAAATTATATCATTTGCAATACGTATTGGCTCTTGATTTTCTCATCGGGAGGAATTTTGTAACCATCAAGGAGCCGAATTTTCTCATCTTTTAGTAAATAATCAAACATATGATCAATTTTCGCTATATCATAGGCATATTGGTTTGATCCTTTGATGAATATGTCTCATTTCTCTTTGGATGACCTAAAGACATAACATGCGTAGTTTTTTCTTTCAGGATCTTATCAATCAGGATATCTATCGTAGGATCAATTGACATATCAACATCGGATTAATCCCTGTCAATGATTGGCATTAGGTGTGGACCTCTCACATGACTACAAAAAAAAAATTAAAATTTTTAAATGATTCACTTGAGTTTATTTTAAAGTATAGATCAAATGTCATGACGAAAAACGTTTTGAGGACCAAAACTTACCAACATTTTTTAAAGGGACTAAAAACGAAATTTCAGATATTTATAAAGATCAATAACTTATTTACCCTTTATTTTAATATTGTTTGATGATTTATGTATCTCTTTTCTACTATGTAAATGTAAAATGTAGAGGAACCCAACAACGGTTGAAAGTGTGATCATATCATCTTGGTTCCTTTATGTAAAAACAAGTCCCTCTCCAACAATAAAACACCACACACTTAATATTATGACAATGTTAACCACTTGTACCACTTGCATCTTCTATCTGATTTGTACACTTTTGTCAACGGCACACTCTTTGAATACGTACACTACAATTTATTGAAACGAGTTCATATAAAATTGGTGCCACTTAAATTTGGAGAAATATGTGAATTTAAACCCTTTAAAAAGTGTTATTGAGATTTGAAAGAGTGTGTCAGAAAGATTTTATTTCTAGCATAATTTTTTTCTAATATAAAGAGATGTGGATAGTGCAGTTCATTCAGCAAAGACATTTGAAATATTAGCCATGTTATTTCAACAAAGATTTTGGGGACATCGTATACAACAACAAGGCAGTGTGGATGTTGCATGAAAACTGAGACGAGCCAAGAAAAATTATTAAAAAAGCCAAATTGAAGGACAAATCGTATAGAAATACGGTGTAACCGGAAGTATGCATTTCATTTGAGTTTGAATGGGAAGGGAGAGCCTCAGGTAGAAGGAAGGAGGAAAGAGAAATAAAAGAAATGATAGTCCTCCAACATGAATAAGTGGGTTTGTTTTTTCTGGATAATGCAAAATCCCTCCAAAATAAGGGAAGTAAAAAAATTGAATTGTTGAAGAATTTTAAAAGATTTAGATAAATTTTTAAGTTCAATCTATGTTGTTATAATACTCTCAAAATTTAAAATGTATTAATAATAAACATTCATCAATCATTCTATATAAAAACATTTTTTCAAAAAATATTCTCTATTATTCTCTCTAATCCACTGCTCAAAGTCCTCCATCCATTACCCTCCACTCCAACCTTGCAAAAAGAGCTTAGTATATGTTTTGCGGCTCCACTTTCATATTTAAAAAAATAAATAAAAAGGTGCTGCTTCAGCTTTTTGCTTTGTTTTAAGAGAAATGATATTTGTACAACCATTTTTTAACAACTTTTGTGACAACTTTCTTTCTCATACTCATTATGTTTTTACTTTTTCTCTCTATTGCTTTAGTTTTTGTGTCAATACCTCTTTTCCTTGATAAAATTATGATTGTCTCAAAAGTTGTCTATCAAATGGTTGTTCAAATAACACAGCTCTTTTTTTAAAGCATTGTGGCAGCCGCAGGGGTGCCAGACTGCCAGCAAAGGTTATTGGACGTCTCATAGGAGCAGAGCAAGTGGTTCTTCTCTCACCGCTGAGTTTTCCATCCAAACAACAAAGCATGAAAGATCACGAGATTACATGTCAATGAATGTTAGGAGGAGAAATGTAAAACATACACATTCATTGTTCAATGTTTCATCTTCATTGACTTTATTGAGGTTTGAAACTACATTTTCACCTTACATTCACTAATATCACATGGGACTCACCATACAACAGACCTGCAAATTATTAATAAATTCCAAAACCTTAACTCCTAAACCCTTAGCCACCCCTTTTGACCAGTATCAAAATCATCCCAAATTAAGTACTCTACTAACCAACAACAAGACAGAAATTGAAACAACAACAAAACAAACACAATAAGCCAAAACTGCTAGAGACAAGTGCATACTAAACACAATCTAAGCATGCTTTGCTTGAAAATTCTTCATGAAAGCCACCAACTTCTCAACACCAGCCAAAGGCATAGCATTGTAAATTGAAGCTCTCATACCACCAACAGACCTATGTCCCTTAAGCTGAACCATATTCTCCTTAGCAGCTTCCTTAATAAACTCACCTTCCAACTCAGATTTCTCCAAAGTAAAAGGAACATTCATCAAAGACCTAACAGATTTCTCAACAGGACACTTAAAAAACCCATTACTCTCATCAATAGCATTGTACAAAATCTCAGCTTTCTTCTTATTCTTCTTCTCAACTTCAACCAAACCACCTTGTTCCAACAAATCCTCAAAAACCAAACCACACATGTAAATCCCATAACAAGGTGGTGTATTGTAAAGTGAATTGTTCTCAGCATGAATCTTGTAATCAAGCATCACAGGTGTCAAATCTTGAGCATTTCCAATCAAATCATTTCTCACAATCACAATTGTTACACCAGAGGGACCCACATTCTTCTGAGCACCAGCATAGATCAAACCAAATTTCGAAACATCAACAGGTTTGGAACAGAAATTTGAAGACATGTCAGCCACCAAAATCCCATTTTGATTACTGGGTGTTGGATAATTCTTATACTCAACACCATGAATTGTTTCATTAGCACAAATATGCAAAAACCTAGCTTCTGGATTCTGTTTCAATTCATCAAAAGATGGAATCTTTGTATACTTTTCAGATTTCCCAGACCAAATCACGTTTGGTTTGCAATATTTCTGACCTTCTTTCACAGCTTTATCACTCCACGATCCAGTAACAACGTAATCAACGGCGTCGTCGGGCTTGCAGATATTCAACGGCACGGCGGCGAACTGAGTGGTGGCGCCGCCTTGAAGAAAAAGAACTGAATATTCCGAGGAGATATTCAAAAGGGTACGCAGATCTGACTCAGCTTTTTGGATAATGGAGAGAAATTCTTTACCTCTGTGACTCATCTCCATGACGCTCATACCGGATCCGCGCCAGTTGTAGAGCTCTGATTGGGCTTTGAGGAGGACGTTTTCAGGGAGGGTGGCGGGTCCAGCGGCGAAATTGAAGACGCGATCTGAGGAATGGGCTTGGGTTTGGGGCTGGGCTTGGGCTTGGGTGGTGGCGGAGGAGCATTTGATTGAAATGGGTTTGAAGGTGGGGTTGGTGCGGAGGGAGATTGTTGAGGTGATGGGTTTTTTGAGGAAAGGGTTGTTGTGTTGAGGGAGGAGATGGGTTTGTGGTGAAGTTGTCATTGATGTTGCCATGGTAGAGAGAGAGAGAGAGAGAGATATGAAAAGAGAGAGAGAGAGAGAGAGATGAAATGAAAAGAAAAGTGGGAGTGAAGTTTTTTCGCGCAAAGTTTCCTTTCAGGTGTTTGGTGAAGAGATCTGAATCAAAGGTAGAGAAATATGTAGAGAGGGAGGGAGAGATTTTTAAGGGTTAATTTAGGAAATAAAAAATAATAAGTTTATTATATGAATTTGGACAATTTTTTAATAAATTATTTCTAAAAATATGTAATACCTATTTTAGTTTTCTTTTGTACGATGAACTAATGAATTAAGTTTGGTATTATAGTGGATATATGAAGGTTACTTACTTACATTATGTATTGTGATGTAGCTTTATACGAAATCACGATGGATATGTGGATCATTATAATTTGGACATGCAAATATCAAACATACATTTGAAGTGTTTAAAGATTAAAATTGTATGATTTTGCGATACAAAGTCATATGATATAAATCGAATAAAATATAATCTTTGTTAAAAAAATATATAATTTTTTTTATTAAGTAGTTTAGTGGTTAAAAATTCACCTCTTAAGATAAATGAGTGAGGTGTTTCAAATCTCAGTCTTTGCATATATTATGCGATGCAATGTCTCTATCAACTGAATTAAATTCACATAACACATTATTGAAGTATTCTAATCACAATATCACTCACTTATATAGAATGTTTATTTATTTGTCAAAAAAAGAATGTTTATTTATATTACTCCTAATAATTATCATTTTTTAAAACTCAAAACAGTACCCCTTAAAAAAAAACATAGTAGTATAATTTTCAAACAAATTAAACAATGGAAAATACATCTAGTCGTCAACAACAAAACGGGGGTTGGTGTGGCGCACAATTTTTTTTTTTTTTTTATGGTTGGCTAATACCAAATACAAAAAAAATAATTTACTTGACCCGATAGTATAAAGCAAAATAATAAATAATGTTGGAACACACAGACTTGATACACATATACAGAAAGCATTTTGGACACGGATTTAGTGTTGTAAAATCCCCACAGTATTATTTTTGGCTGTTGGATTGGTTTATCATTTATGTCACAAGACTCACAATTTTGTAATTCAATCTAATAGTCTAAATTAAAAATTGTTTGCAACTTTGAGATAATTCAACTGCATCAAGTCCTGATCCTTATTCTTTTGGTCAAAAACCTTTTCTATATTTTTTAAACTTTTTTATATTATAGAACCGAATTTGCATAACACAAAAATTGAGTTTGCGTCATTAAACCAATTTCACAACTATATTAACCATAAAAAATATAAGTCATTAACCAATTTTTTAACATGAATTTCATCAACCATTTTGACTATTTTACTAACCACGAAATTGCTAGTCATTAGCCACTTAGTTTAGGTAGTTTAAAAATATGATTAAAGTACATGAATTTATGTAAAATAAGTCATTAGCCCCACCAACAAAATAAATTATTTTTCCTTAAATTTTATAAACAAAAATGTCTCATGTATATAAAATGATCCATAGCTAAAATTTGCTTTTAAGACTTGTATGTTATTAAAGATTATTGAGCTGACCAGAGAACGTACATGTGGTGAACAACCTTGGGTGGAGTTCTGAAGAAGAAGAATTTTCTTATTGATTCGACCCACCAAACACATTAATGTGGTGAGAAATTATTTATATATATGAAGAGGATTAGAGATGTCCATTTTACATGGACTCAACATGAAAACCCTTGAAAACTTAATTCCTTTCTCGAGTTTAGATTCTCTCAGTCAACTAGTTTTGTGACTAAAAGTTCATCTCGTAAAGTGAATAAGTGTAGATCCGAAGTTAAAACTGTTTTTATCTTTTATTCACTCTGAAAATAATTTTGATTAACAAAATTTAAAATATATTTTCACCTTGTTATGGACACTGAACTCAAGGAGTAAATACAAAAATGTATGTACTCAAAACCTATAAAGCACAAATTGTTTTGGTGTGACCGTTGGGGTAGATGCCATTGCCACGTTCCAAATGCGGCAAAAGTCACTAAAAAGGGTACTTCAAATGTAAGGGAAAATCACTACAGGTTAAAAATTAAAATAAAATAAAATAAATTAAAATTTAACCACCAATCAAATGTAAAGGGACCAACCTACAAAAATGACACCTAGCACCTAGCACTAGTCAGATAGTAATTTACTCCAGAAGGTGTAAACACAATCAAATGAGTCTACATCACCCAAGCAGCTAAGAAAAGTATTGGCATATCAAATTCAAAATGAAAGGTAAAATTGAATTGAAGTTGCATAATCACAACTTAAAAGTTATAAAAGCATGAAATAAAGGGCATTAGACAAAAATTGTGTCTATATCGCATTATTTTGTTCAAAGAGAAAATACAGACATAAAAAAGTTCTGAAATTATTATGTTCACCTATGGAACATGAACAACAAAAATAAAAATGACCAAAGAATAAAAGTAACTTAACATAAGATCTTGAGAAATGAATTCCATTTCCCTAGAACAAGCAACCAAAGTTGCTCTTTATGTTTCATTCTTCTTAAACCCCCCAAAATCAGCAGCACACGTATATGGTATTGTTTGTAAGAAGGCTATACATGGCTGGATCTCTTCCTATGGCTGGTTCTTGTTCTCCAGAAGAAAACATGCTGGTTCACATTTAGCAGTGAAGCTAAATTTTGCTGAGCCATACTTCCTATGTACTCCTGTCAGTTTTCCGGTTCCAGCTTTCTGGTGGAATCCAACCATCAGCATAGAGCACTCTCTACAAGTCAAAAAAAGCTAGGGTCAGTATATGGATCAGTAGCATAAACAACTTACGACATTGTGTTCGTAAGCTGTTTTCAGTTTATTTATATACGTACTTACATGATAAACACTTACACTATAATCGTTTAATTAAGTTGTTTATCCAAACAGTGCCCTAGTGGCTAAATGAAAAGAGAGGAATAAGAATGCTTACAACAGCTGATCTTCTGAGTAGTTTGTGTGCCACTCACATGTCTTGTTCCAGTGTTTGAAACCACTGACAGTGCATTGAGCAGTGTAGACAGCAGCAGCAGCAACCAAGGATGGTGGAAACTTCAGCATTTCATATTCCACCAGAGATAGCTCAACCAAGAAAAAAGCCACCAGCTCAAGCTGTTTCAAAATAAAGAGTAAAGAAAATGAGTATTATAGTATAGTTAATGAAGTATGATTAATGAAACTCATTTGGAAGAAATATTAGTACTCACTTTTTTGTCAGCTTGAGCAGCCTTCAGAAATCTTCTCATGAAAACATAAGCAGTTGGAAGAGACATGTTATACTGCAGAGTGTTGAGCATCGACTTCTCCTACAGTGTTTGGAAAGAAATCTTAACTATTAGTTAAATTGAATTGAACGGACGCAACAAATGTGAAAAATTATTACAAGATGGAAAAATATGTTACCATTTCGAGAATGTCTTTCCTTGTGTAAGCTCTGTCAGCTATATGGATCAGATCTGAAACGACAGGCACAGAAACTTCCTCATACTTGCATGCCAAAAGCATGGCAACAAGACCAACCAGTTGAAGTTTCTTTCTTACAACATTCTGCTTAGCCAAGAATCTGTCTATGAGATTAACTGTAAGAAACAGTGTCTCTTGCATGAGGTCGAATTTGTCATGAACCTGATATCGATCAAGCAAGCATATTAATATTTAAGCCGGTTATTAAATGACAGAGAAATCAATAATTGGAAGGAAACATTTATTTAGTACCTCAATCAGCCAGTCAACTAGTATAGCCCTCATCCTCTCATTGAGGTCAAGTTGTTCATCCATGTAGGTTGGTGAAACACAGCCAAGATACTGCAGGAAGGTAATGTTGTTAGTCATCAAAGTAAGATTGTAGCAACTTAGTAAAACATTATACTTTTGATTCAATTGGAAAAAATTTATTCTATATTTCCAAAACCAACTTAAAAATATGATTTTAGCGTAAATTATACATTTTCACCTTTCTCGTAATTATTGGATAGCAGTAAAGTATGAGATATAAGGAACAATAAATGGTAAATATCCAACATAACAGTGTTAGATATTAAAATTTAAACACTATCTGTCAAGTGTGGTTACATGATCTACTTGACATGCAAAAGCAGACGACCTATATTGCAGATTTGGCTGAACCAACTTGCAAGATCATAGATATTCGAATCAGGGTTGGAATTTCCCTAAGCTTAATAATAATTCCATTGTAAAGATAATCAACCTCAAATCTACAATACTTATGCATTAGTTTCACATCAAAATTTCCAAAATAATATCAAAATTTGTCAGAACTAATCAATACACCAAGTTTCACAACCCGTAAGTTAAAATCTAACGTGACAATGTAAGTGCAAATTCAATCTCTGTCAAGTGTGGCTACATGTTCCACTTTACATGCAAAAGCACAAAACTTAGGTTTGCAAATTAGTTGAACAAAACTCCATAAGGAGATCACAAATCACATGCTATATGAAAATTATTTACTATTCCCAACTTAACTAATAGTATTGAAAATATTTTGATTATGCAAGGTGAGTATAACCGATTCAGCGCTTCACAGACTGCAATTAAAGTGCAACTGGAATACAGATTATAGTATTACACACTTTGAAATTGGACTCTACATGCAGATATTTCCTACTTGCTGTGTTGTACATTACTCCACAATAATATTATCAAAAAAGCAGACTAATGTTTTAATAGAAAACAAAACTAAGCTCAATTCACAAAACTAACTTCTATCAGGTTCCAATATGAAGTTTAAAATTCTAATATAATCCGGTACCTCAATCTTTCTGTAGTAAGCATGGAGATCTTCAATATACTCCACAACAGCAAGAGAATTGTTTGCATCACAGCTATCGATGTCCAAAATCATCTCTCCCTCTATATCCTCCATCTCAACCTCTTCCTAAAAAGTAGTACAAGGCGACAGATTAATTATCGAAATAAAGTGAACAAAAAAATAAAATAAAATAAAAGAGACTTTAAAACATAAAATAATACCATCTCAAGTGGATCACTATGCATTGGTTCAGTATGCTCCAAAGTCATAGGCTCTGGTTGGTCTTCTGGTGACTTGAGTTCATCATCAATGGCTATGGAGTTTCCAAACTCATTCGAATTCAATGGATTTGAATTCTTAGTTTTCTATTCAAAATCAAAACCGTGATTCAGAATTTAGTATAATAATGAATAATATATGCATCAATATCACCAAATACAAAAGAAGAAACAAAGAGAAACTACCTCAGCATAAGATTGCTGTGAGCCAGCAATTTGTGCAGCAAACCTCCTAATTAACAATACATCAACATAAAGTTTCATTAATTCTTCCTTTCATTACATAAATCATGGGGACAAGAAATGAAAGCACCCCAAAAATCAGCATCAATCAACAAGTTTGAAATTGAAAACACCATAATTTCATTTGACATTTCAGTACCATGGTCTGTGGCATTAAAGTTCAAATTTTGCAACAATTTTATAACATATTTCCTAACACCAACAGAAGAAAACCTTTAACAATTAAGTACCATGGTCTACAACATTAAATTTCATTTTGATAACATAATCCCAATCAATAACAAAAGAAAACATAAACAAAAATCACTAAAAAGTCTCATCCTCAATCTGCACCAATCTACAATTGAAAACACCATAATTTTATTCGACAATAAGGTACCATTCCATGACATTCAATTTCAAAATTTAACACCAATTTTGATTACATAATTCTTAACAAGAACAAAAACAAAGCAAAAATAATGCATCTTCCTCAACCAGCACCAATCTACATGTTTGAACTTGAAAACACCATGACTTCATTTGACAATAAGGTACCATTCCATGACATTCAATTTCAAAATTTAACACCAATTTCGATCACATAATTCTTAACAATAACAAAAACAAAGAAAAAAAATGCATCATCATCAACCAGCACCAATCTACATGTTTGAAATTGAAAACCCTATAATTTCACTTGACAATAAAGTAACATGGTCCATGACATTAAATTTCAAAATTGACACCAATTTTCGATCAAATGTTTCCCAACAACAACAAAAACAAAACAAGAAATTGCATCATCCTCACCTTGTGATGGGTCTATGTCCCAGATCAGCCTGTTTCTTTTCACAAATCTCATGTTTTCTGATAAAACACAAAAGAAAACAAGACAAAACAATTAACCTTAAAGAAACCAAACTAATAATCATAAAAAATAATCAAAACAAAAGAACCATAAAAATCAATATTCTGAATAAAAAAAAGAGAATAATTACTCAGACAACACCCTCTTGTGTACAACACAAGGGTAAGGTCGACCATGCACAAAATTCTGATTGATCCCTCCTAAAGCTCTTCTGTTCTGCCCAACAATTCTTCCACCACCACGACCCACTTGATTCATTCCTCCTAAAATTCAAAAAAGATTCAAACTTTCAATAACCCAATTCAAATCTTTAAATTCAAAACCATAAAAAACCAATTTTGAATCTTAAATCTTAAAAAAAATAAAAATTGTCCCTTTTCCTTTATGTTCCAATCAAAATTCCAACAATGTACCTTGAAATTTTCTTGGCATAACTGCGTTGGAATTGTTCTCTTCAGAAGTATTCACCATGTTGTTGTTCTTTCCCTTAAAATTTTAATATGATTATTAAAAAAAAAAAATAACAAACCCAAGATTCAACCCAAGAATCCAAAACCCAGAAGAAAAAAAAAGAGAATTTTTTTTTCTGTAACCACTAGCATTCACTGACACTAGTAGCTACCAAGATATGAAGAAGAAGAAAACGAGAATAACGGGTATTTGTCACTGCGTAAACAAAAAAATATAGATAGAAAAATAAAAAAGTTAACGGCTAGTATTTTATGACCGTTGGATCATTGACTCTAGTTAGAAAAAAAAAATAACTTTTATTTTTCTTCTGTTTTTGTCTTAACAACGGTAACATGGGTGGCATGTGTGAAACAAAGGAAGAAAAAGAAAAAGAAAAAGAAAAAATAAATCTGAATTTTAAATTAAAAATTATTAGTTATTATTTTAATTGGTCTTTTTGTTTTTTGTAATAATTTTTAAGAGTTTACTATGATTGGAAAAATTAATAAATTATTTTGGATTCTATTTTTTTTTCTAAGTTTGACTATTCCTATGGTTTTTCCTTTGAATTCTTTTGGCTGTTGAATTATTTCCTATGATTGAATTTTTTTTGGGTTATTGGTATGTGCTTTATTTTATTACCTAAGGTTGCATCTTTCTATATATTTTTTGTGAAAAGACATGTTTGCACTTTGCATTACGCTCCTATAGTCTTATTTCCGCTCTACCGCACTTTACATTTCTTTTTGAAAAAAACTTCTTATTTTTTAAAAGTTTAATTTTTTTTTAATGCAATTTTTATTTTTACTTTTGATGAAAGAAAGCTTAATTTATTTACATGGTAAGTTTACAAAGTTTTATATATGTATGACAAAGGTTCATTGCTTGACTTTTTGTGTATAGATTTTTTTTTTATTGAGCATGGTGAATTTACTGTATAGATTATTTGATGAAAATTAATCATTGTTGACTTTGGTAAAACTTTCATACATAAAACATGATGACAATAAAAAACATATGTATTTTTAACTCATCAATTAATGTGACACCACGTGATTGAAAACATGTAAAAAAATAATTTACATTGACATTGTAAATAAATTTGATTTTAATACATTGTCTAGGAAATTTTCTGTTGTATATCGATCATAATCAAGTGTGCTTGTGATTTTCAGGATAACTATAATAAAACATGAATTTTTCTAAGGATAAGAACATTTATAATCGATTAACCGTGTAAAAAATATTCAATAGTCAAGTATACATGTGATTTTGAAGATAACTATAATTAAAAATAAATCTTTCAAAAGAAAAAAGATGCATGCATTGACTGGCAAAAACAAACTAAAATTGCATTCATTGAATTTTTAATTTTTTTTTTCTCAATATATATATATATATATATCACCGATTAATTTGACACCACATCATTGAAAACATGTGGAAAACATTTTTGCATTGACATTATATATAAATTTGATTTTAATTTGATACATTTTCTAGGAAATTTTCTACTATCGGTCAATCATTTTATGTATTGTCTGAGAAATTTCCTACTATCAGTCAATCATAATCAAGTATAGGTATGATTAAAAAAAATTAATGATAAGAACATTTATAATTTTGCTAAAAAATAACATTTATAATTGATTAACCATGTAAAAAATATTTAACTATCAAGTATATGTGTGATTTTCAAGATAACTATAATTAAAAATAAATGTTTCTAATGATATGAACATTAATAATTGATTAACCGTGTAAAAAATATTTAAAGTGAAAGTGAAAATAATTTATTTAAATTATGTAATGTAATATGTTAAGATGCATCTATTTTTGTCAAAAAAAATGTATGTATTGACCAAAAACAACTAAAATTGCATGCATTGAATTTTTATTTTGATTTTTTGATTTTTTTTTTATATATTTTGTCTAAAAGGCATGCATTGATTTTTTATTTTGACTAAAAGAAGTATATTTTGCCTAAAAGACATGCATTGATTTTTCATTTTGACTAATTGCATACATTGAATGATATCGTTCAAGTAAATCTTTACATAAGAAAAAAAAAACATTCAGGGAAAGGTATGTAAAAAAAGTGGTGTAATGTTCAGTGGTTCAATCAATAGGAATGTAAATAATAAATCTAACAAAAACTAAATCAGATTCTGAAGGCTTGCAATAATAAATATGGAATGGATACAGTAAGATAAGTATGGAGTACCACTTAGGAAGATGCTATTAAAAGTTAATTAAATAAAGTACGTTATGCTACGTTTCAAAATCTATGATTACTTTTTATAAAATTAAAAATAATGAATTCGTTTGAATGTTGGATCCTCTCAAGATCCTAGTAGTAGTATTTATCAAAGTGTTTTGATATTTATTATTCAGATTTGCAGGATATATGTATTGCCAAAAATTGTTTCGGTACATGGTTGGCATTTGTTAAATTGAGGAAGAAGAAATTTCATCAATAATAATGACACGAATGATGCACTATATTGTCACTACTACATAACATAAATTTTAAGATTTTGCAAAGTTAGAATAACATACTCATGTGTATGTGTAACCAATTACACTCATCTTATTTTGTTTGTTAGCAAAAATATGAGTTAATCTTTTTTTTAAAAATATGAATCAATCTGTTAATTTAAATTATTTTTTTTCAATTAACATAAATGTTTTGTCCATGTTTAAAATAGGCCAAATACGGTGTTTAGTCCTTTTAATTTGACAGAATTGTCAAGTTAGTCCTTTAAGTTTCAAAAGTTTCAAATAGATCTTTTTAGTTTGACAAAGTTCCCAAGTTAGTCTTTTAAGTTTCAAAAGTTTCAAATAAGTCATTTTGGTTGATAAACTATTTCACCGTCACCCCTGCTGTCAGTTAATAATTAACTAATCCTGATGTAGCCGTTAAGTTGTTGACTTTGATCAAAACACTACCTTTTAAAAGCTTCAGGGTATCAAAACGTTACGTTTAATGGTCACAAAAGATCATTCTAGCACTATAAATGTCGTTTAATAGTGCTAGAAAGGCATTTGTTGTTGTAAATAGTTGCCTTTCTAGCACTATAGATGATCATTTGTGACCATTAAACGTAATGTTCTCACACCCTAGAGCTTTTAAAAGGCAATATTTTGATCCAAGTCAACAACTTAACGACTACATCAGCATCATTTAAATAGAGACTGACAGCAGGGGTAACGGTGAAATAGTTTATCAACTAAAAAGACCTATTTGAAACTTTTGAAACTTAAAGACTAACTTGAGAATTCTATCAAACTAAAAGGACCTAATTGAAACTTTTGAAACTTAAAAGACTAACTTGAGAATTCTATCAAACTAAAAGGACCAAAAGTGTTATTTGACCTTTAAAATATTATGAGTGAAGACTCATTTTCATCTTTGAAAAAGAAAAAACAAATCAACTTTTAGCTCATGATTAAAATAAACCGGGATCGTTTAGCCTCTACTTTTTTTACATTTTGTTTGATTGATAAAAAAATATAGAGGAAAGAAACTTAAAAAAAAATGAAAATAAAATGAAAGTAGGGCACCAAACTACAAAATGTTTGATAAAAAAATATAGAGGAGAGAAAGTTAAAAAAAAATTAAAAATGAAAATAAAATAAAATGAAAGTAGGGGCGCCAAACTACAAAATGTAAGAGCACTTGATATACATACTTCTTGAGGACTCAAAAGACATTATAGAGGAAAGAATTTGATTCAGAAGTCCCAATATGGAAGCAAACATCCAAAAAGACGAAGAAACATGCATTTTTGCACCAGACAACACTCACATGCGCACCGAGCATGAAACCATGCGCCTGACACATGGTCGAGGCGCCTGGCACCTGGTTTCCTGCACTCACATGCGCCTAGCTCATGGATTTGTGCTTCCAAGCATGGCAAAAACAGGCCAAAACTGAATTTTGGTACTTTTAAGTGGAAAAGCCCGATTTTTGAGCCCAACTTCAGATGGAAACTCTTTTTATAAATATCGGTCCTCTCATTCATAATTTATCATTCAGAGCGAAACGATTCAAGAGGAAGGCAATCACTAGGAGCTTCACGGGAGGAGTTTCTCTTCTCACTTGGAGTCTCTAGGGTATATTTTATTTCTTTTGTAATTTGTCTTTAGTTACATGTGTAACTAAATCTTTCTAGGCTAGGGTTCTAAGATGAACATTTTATTCTGGTTGTTGGATATTTTATTTAAAGTCATTATTCAGTTATTTTTCGAGTACTAAATAATTTTACTATTGTCCATAAAATTTGTCTCCTCTTAAGTATAACCCGAATCTATAGGCACTTAGGGAGGTGACATACCTAATACTGGTGTATACCTGTCTTAATCAAGAAGTAACGAATTAGTAACTAGGGAAACAGGAACCCTTGAGATAAAGGTACTTAGGGAGGCAACATACCTAATATTGGTGCAAACTTACTCAAATCAGGAAGTAACTAGTTAGTAATTAGGGAAACATGCGACTTCATGACTTAAATCATCCAAGTAATTTCATTCTCCTCGAACCTTGGTAAGGTTGACGCTGATAAGGCTGCGCATTTGTAGAACTACCGAAAGGGAGAGTGTGTTATGTCCTTCTAAGACTCAATACGAGGGAACCTTTAGGATACTTTGAATTTAGGAATCTTATTATCCGCCATTGTTTCAAATACCTCTGAGAAAGTAAGAACCTACACGTAAACCTTCGAGTGTAAGTGTATCTCTCTATAGGACTGACAACCCTAAACACTAACACTCGTAGGAACTCCGGTGTAATGGTTGCAACTTATAGTTGGAGGGGAATGAACTCATGTCTCTTAGAGAGTAAGTCCCCACGTGTACCTACTTGTGTGATTAGCAAGTGCAACTCGACAGTTGATAGGTAATGAGTAAAACCGTAAGTGCACGGTTCTACCGAAGTAGTAAAAAGAGTATCGTTCCAACAGGGAGTTGTTCAATTTAATTAACTTTTAGAAGATGATTAGAAGAAAGTTTAGTTGTAAAGATTGGGTTTTTAATG
>Ga0315915_1004841_pt1 | contig 16902 bp, 19 predicted proteins | sample MpolbnodulesMG_FD_207738 | JGI IMG/M metagenome (GOLD analysis project Ga0315915, IMG submission 207738) | Medicago polymorpha root nodule microbial communities from Los Angeles, California, United States - branched nodules | ecosystem: Host-associated > Plants > Roots > Nodule | place: USA...
AGAAGCAAATAGAGAGATTCAATAGGGTGGTAAACATAGCGGACATTGTCAGTTTCAATATGTGTGTGTTGTTTACCAGTGCCTATTAATTTGGGAAATGCAGCTAGAAGTCCTTCAATTCGTATCTGAGACATATCGACAAACTGTCTAGAGACTAGCACTGTAATGTAATGATCAACAACCAAAATTATATTATTGTACAATTATTAAGGATCAAAGGATGCAAGGAAGGAAGTATCACCTTTGCCAGATTTGGCGACAATGGATGCAGCAAGAACGACCTGTATGTACAATAAAATTCATTCATTCATTCATTCATAGAATACAATGAAAATGGAAGCGATTAGAGATATATATACCATATTATATTTGCGTTGATCAATCTGTGAAATTGAGGAATTGAATCTGCGAAGAAGAAGAAGAAGATCTAGGAATTGAATTGGGAACGCAGATCTATCTGATGGGTAGTGATGATGAATTTAAGACTAACGCGGGGTTCAATTCAGGTTCATCTAATGCATGTTAAAGTACACGTGGCACTGCCACGTCACTTGACAATGCACATGTAATTAACATTTTCCAACTTTATTTTATCTAAGTCGTGAATTAAACAATTTTAACTTCTTTTTTTGTCCATTTCTTTCTTTACAAATATGTACGAAGATTATATGTACGAAGATTGTCCCACTTTAAAGACGAAAAATACACAAATTCACAATCAGATACATCAATTTAAATAAGGTCGGAGAAGACTAGTTTTCGGAAGCAAAATTTGTCCCTTAAAAGAAAAAACTTAAAACTAGTCAAAGACCACATGTAATTTTACAATGCAATTATCCATGTATGAAGCTTCAGTTTCATTCCAAATTATAAATCATTTTGACCATTTTACATAAATTAAAAAATGTAATCAATGTTGTATGAAAAAGAAAATTATAAGTAATTTTGCAAAATTATCCTTCATTAACGGTATAGGAAAGAGAAATTTAAATAATTGAAAGAAAAGATAGTATTAAATAGTGAATGGTACAATCAAGAGAAATAAATCATTAATTATTCATTATATTATAAAACAACTTATGATTTAGAACAAGCTTATTCTCCAAAACGACTTATAATTCGAGACTAATGGGACATCTAGGAGTGTCTAGATTTCTTCCCACGTTACAAAATACAAAGTGCATAATACCAAAAGAATGACCAAATATAAGCACAGCACAAAATTATAAGGGAAATGTAACATAGGCTAATATATAAGTAGTTTTTACATGCAATCCAAGTTTTTGCAGCGAATATAGCAAAATAGCAAGCAACAAAACATGTCTTAATAAGAGTGCTTTCCTCTTTCAACACTTGGGAGTCCTATTGTCTATAAACAATGTCAAACAAAAGACCAGTTCACAAACATAAAGCAAATACAATGAGCATTCTCTTCTTCATTCAGCACCTTCCAAGCCACTACTCTTTCATATGAAATAGGTCTCCCCATGCTTGAGAGACAAAGACCGCCTTGAAGGCATGCAAAACCCTGCCAAAAAAGAATGAAGAGGGATCAATATAAAGCACAAACAAGTTTGAAAATGTTTCTAATTCTTTTTTCAGCGCTCCAATGAGAAGAATGTATGCCCACAAATGCCATTCAATGACAAATCTGGTGGAAGTGGAATAAATGATGGGTCGATTCAAATAAAATATGCATACCTGTTGTATAATTAGAGGAAATTCCGAGCACAGAATCTTTCGGCCATGGTCATCAAATATTTTTTCCAATGCTATATCCTGCAGAGCAACTAAGGTAGTCTCCAGCATGTCAAGCCCTGCCTGGTTGGCAAAAGTGAACACGGGCGACGCCTGCAAAAACCAAGTGCCACAAAGGTGCTTTCAAACAAGTATTGAGCAGTGTAATATTCATAAGTAATCATTAGCTGGCTTGCAATCAAGACAAATATAACTACGGTACCAAGTAGAGATGCAACTAAACTCTAGGCAACAAAACAGAACAAAATCTAGACAAATTTACCTACAATACAGATTATGTTGAACATCTTTCGATTCCTTTCATTAGTAATATCAAGGAACTTGTATTACCAAGTATATATTTCCATTATTACTTTAGATATCAAAAGGCTGAGTTGCACTAGGTACAGAGGAAACATGTGATAATGAAAATATATATGCACATACTATAAAATAGAAATCAATTTCAAGCATACCTTTAGAGTGCAGCAGAGTATTGCATCGGTGTGATGCCACAAAGTCTTGAGTGATGATTCACTCCCCTCATTATTAGATTTAAGTAGCTCAGCACCCAAGAAGCACCTACAAAATAAAGACAGTTTAAACACGGCTGTGTTTGACATACCAATCTCTCCCTGAAATCTCAAAACCAGAAATTTCACTAAATGTGTGGGCATTATCTAACCTATCATTAACGTAAGTGGAAGTACCGTAAATTTCCTAGAAATATCTGATAACAGATTAGAACAAAGATACATGGGTAGCAAGAGTTTTGGAATGTAAAAACTTAAAACTACAATAGAATATCAAGCACTGGTTCCACAAGTCTTTTACAGAATTTGGCATCTATGCTGGCAAGTTCAGTGGAAGATTCTTTTCTCTAATATGTGGATAAGAATTAAGTAGGTGGGAGCATTGAGGACAAGAGCTGACTATCAAGAAGAGAAAGAAAAAAAGGAAATGTTACTAAATGTGGGTATATGTTATAATTCATTGATTGCATTCTTAGAAATCGTGGTTGGGCCTAACACAACCCCACAAAACCGGCTTGAGAGGTGAGGATTGTGCCCCCACTTATAAACACATTGTCAGGCCATCACATATCCGATGTGGGACTCTTAACACACCCCCTCACGACCAGCACTATTGGGCTTGGTTCGTGGACATAAATGGTGGGTGGCTCGATAGCGCAAACCTGATAGCAGGTGGCCCAATGGATCTTGGAGAGGCTCTGATACCATCTTAGAAATCGTGGTTGGGCCTAACACAACCCCACAAAACCGGCTTGAGAGGTGAGGATTGCCCCCACTTATAAACACATTGTCAGGCCATCACATATCCGATGTGGGACTCTTAACATGCATTAAATATCAAATTGATTTCTTATCCTAACAATCTTGAAGAATGATGGTTAAACATACCAAACGGACATCACCTCGCGGAATATATTAACCAGTACCATAAGATTCATTGCTAAATACACAACACTAGAGGCAGTCTAAGTAAGGTGAATGTAAACGTAAAGGAAAATAAAAGAAGCTTACACACCTATAACTGTTGCTGATCCAACGAGCAAGTGTTTGAGCTTCAGGAGTACCCAGTGGTGTCCTGAGCCCAGCTTGTGAATTCAAATTAGAAGGTGAAAGTGCCAATGCTACCCTTTGGACAGACGATATAATGCTGCGAACATACTGGCGTGCCATAGATGCTACATGGTTTTGCATATGACTTTCAAAAGCAAATTCAAATGCTATTGTCATTACTGATCTCATACAGCCAGAATTTCCAGAATAATCATTAGAAGCTTTGTTTCCGGCGGGACCAATATCTAGGGCAGATGTCAGGTCAAGGGTGCGATTTGGGTTGTTGGCCACTTCCTGCAAAATTTTACATAATAATTAAGGATTCAAAAGAGGAAATTATTTGTAAATCTTATGTAGAAAATGTTCCTTTTTAAAGTTTCAATGTGTTGAATACACAATTTTCAAGAAAAAGTTTCATCATTGGACTTCTAAACAAAATATAGTGAATATACTGCTTCAACAAAATATACTAAATATACTCCTAAAAAGATCAATACAAAATTCAAACAAAATATACTGCTTCAACAATGACTAAGGCTGACCTTTCCAGAATCAAGAGGAATGATACGAAATCCAGAAGGCAGAAGGGGGGCATCATCAGCAAAGGATGCATCAATCGGAGCAAATATAAGTTCAGCACAGGTACCAACAGCATTCTCATCCATTCCACTGCAGAGCTATCAAAACAAATCAAATGAACTATAAGTAAGTGTTGTAAATAATGTAACTAGGATAGTTATTGTTGTACAGACACATGTAATATGATAATTAGGATAACGTTAATATATATATATATATATATATATATATATATATATATATATGTATGAAGGGCGGGAATCCACTTACTCCCAGAGTAACATCGGTCATAGTTACTCTATTTAATAAGTCTCTGAGAGCAGTAAACTGTATCAATCCATACTGTTGTCTTTACAGGCAATGATCATCATCGCATTGCTCAGATAAACAACATCCTTGCTACAATTTCTAGAAGAAAGATCTTGAAAAACTTTGGTACTTTTTAGGGATACAGATGGAACAACTCGAGGATGGTATTTTAACATTTAATAAGTATACAATGGACATTCTAGAGGATACACATTTGATGAACGCTAAACATGTTGACTCCTACAGAACCTAATGTCAAGCTTCTACCAAATTAGGGGAAGAGACTTTTAAATCTAGAGAGATACAAAAGACTAGTATGCAAATCACACTATGACCCTGAAATTCTCCTCCATTGTTAAGTGTGATAAGCCAAACTCTTAATTCAACTGGTGTAAGACATTGGGATGCCATAATTCGCATCTTATAGTACATAAAAGCAACTTCAAGAAAAGGTACTGCCTCTGAAGCAAGGGGTCATGCCCTGGTTGTGGGACATATACAGATGCAAATTGGACAGGTCTCCTAATAATAAAATCACTTGTGGGTTTGGGACTGTATATTCATTAAGGGCGGCCTTATCTATTAGAAAAGTAAATACAGAATCATGTTGCAAGGTCAAGTGCAGAAACTATATGTCGAACATCATTAACTTATACGCTCATCTAGCTCCAACAGTTAATTCAAGAGCTCGCCTTTGGAAGTTGTGCAAGTTTTTATAATCAGGATGCACTATAAATTACCACAAATCCGATTATTCACAAAAGGACTAAGCACATGGATACACACACTTTCTTGCTCTTTTCTTCTTTCTCAATAAAGAGCGAAGCAATGGTTTGATAGAAACCAAAGTGAAGGTGATTGGCAAGAACGAAAAGTTGCCTCATTTTGGCAGCCACAGAAGTTCATATTATAGTACCTGACCTAAACAAGCAAGTTAATTTTTCTATAAAAAATTCAAGATGGAAAATAATACTTTTTCCGCATCATAGACATAGAAAGAAGTAAGCATACAGGACTATCAAGTTTTACATTACCCAAAACCTACAGAAATGTTTGCACTAACTTAAAACTCTACACGCTACTGTGAGTTATGATATGCATCTAACTTCCTAATGCTGCAAACCTAGAAAATTCAAGGAAACAAAACATATGCATGCTGCATATAAGTGAGATATGTGAACCTTAAATAATTCAAACCGTATGAACAGAAGTTTTTAATTCGGTCAAAAAAATAATAATTGATTAGTGAGATATAAGCTTATCAAAAAAAAATAGTCAGATATATGAATCTATGCGGTTTTGTTTCTACATATCCGCATCACATGAGGCAAAACAGGCACATCAAGTTAGCACCTTCTCTGACAGTGAGAACTGAGAAACATAAACAGAGCAACATAAGGAGGAAAACTTACTTGCAAAAGAAACACTTCTCTAGGCATTATCGCATCTTCGGGAGAAGGGGCAATTCCTTCCAATTTAATGACTTCCAGAAACTAGAATAGGTAAGCGAAAAGTTAAAACCTACACATCATTAAATTCGTAATTGTTTATTAGTATGTTTAGAGTAAATTTTTACCTCCTCGTGCTCAATAGTGTGGGCTAGAGGAAGAATTACTTGGCCCCCGTAATTTCCAACCCGAGATCCTGAGAAACTACAAGGACCAACTTTGATGGCAGCAGCTGAGTAAGCATCCATGTTGTTGTCTGCCCACTCTGATCTATGCTCCCGTAGAAACCTTAGTAGGATGGCCGGAGGCACATTCTGGGCAAGGAAATGACACATGAGAATAACAAAAGTACAATGTCAAAACTTCAAATTGGTACTGTCTCTGGCCATGATTTTGTTAAGGGCAGCAAGACTGGAATTAGACGGAAATAATAATAAAAAATAAAAAACAACAACAACAATAATGATAATAATAATAATAATAATAATAATAATAATAATAATAATAATAATAAAATAATTACTCAGAAAATAAATAAAGCATGTTCAGTAATTTCATATTAGAAAGGTCAACAAATGATCAAAGTTCAAACAAGTTCTAATATCTCCGGACCATAATCCCACTGGATTCAAGCAGTGTTTGTTAACTAGGCAATTTGCTAGTCATGAATATTGGCTTTTCAATTAAACATGAGATTAACAACCATACAACAAATCAAGAATATGCCATGAAACATTGTAAATTAACTGTCTACAATATAATAGCTGTTTGACCTTTATCTTCGTCTAGAATATAATAGCACTTGTTTTTTGTGTTTGATACTTTATTTGCTAATTTTACGGAAAAGCATGCTTACTTGTAACAGCATTGAAGCTTTAGCACATAAGACTGCATTACTGACAGCTGGAAATCCATTGGCAAATGAAAGATTCAGACCCATTAATTTGTCGGGTGATGAATTCACTAGAATAGTAACATCGTCAACACCATCATTGCCAATCATTGACCATCCCTCATCAGTAAACCCATTGAGTGCCTCATTGAAACCCCTGCCAGCAAATATAAGTGAGATTCCAAATTTAGATGCAATGAATTTCAACAAATAAGTATGCCTCAGTTGAATATACTAACCGGCTCAGTCTTTGGCCAAGTGCTCGAAGTGCTGCTGGTCGTCTACCCCATCCAGTGACATTAGACTGAGAAACTTCATGTGAAATCTGCCTTAGGTGACGTAGGGCCTGGATGAAAAGGAGAAAAAATGTAAAGAAAACACAGCCTATGGTGGAGCCCATGTTCTATATTTGTCCCAATCTTTAAGATGGTTCCCAATTATATAGAGTTCAAATTTAAATAACAGAAAGGTCAATCATACCACCATTGTTGTCTTCTGAGCCAGCATTGTTGATGATTCATAGAGTGGACGCAGTACCTCGGGAACACTCCATGGCTAACAATAATAATACATACATGCTAAAGTTATTTTATGTTGGATGAAAATATCAATAAAACAAAGTTGAACTTTTGTACCTCCAAATCCATATGATCAACAATGTGGATGATGGAACCACCTCCTTCACAAGGCCTTATCAGGTACCCACTGGGCAGCATCTCAGCTCTGACAAAATGCTGCACAGGAGGCATGCTTGGACCATTTTGTGTGTTTTTAAGAGACCTCTCACATATCTGAAACAGGAATGCATTAAAGAAATGATTTAAATGTGCTCAACTACTACTTTTTTTTTTTTTTTGTGCTCAACTGCTTCTGAATTATGAGGACTTTGTTGTAATAAAAAAATAGAACTAGGCATTGCACATATGAGATTTTTGTTTCTAACTACGCGGTCGAATCAAATAGAAATATTGAAGGTTCTTAACATTCACTTACCACTAGGCTTCCATCTTCTAAAACAGATGTGTATCGCAACAACCATAAGTCTCGAGCAGGAGCCAATGTAGTTGGCGCATATAGCTGATCAACGAATATGCAAATAAAAATTTAGTCTGTTAAGTTACAAAGTCACAATTCAAACACACTGAGTTTGAGTTATTTTACCTGCATGTAAAGCAGCTCAATGGTTCCACCATTGGCTGTGGGAAGCACGTTCAGAATATCCACCGCTCGGCAATCACGATACCACGAGGGCCGATCTTTGAGGATTTCTGCAACCTGTAAATAATACAGGTCAAGCATGTCATCGATGAACATCGGCAAAACAATTATCATAAAGAGAATAAAGTCAGACCACTAACCCTTGTAGGTTCTAGCCCCACTAGGCCACATGCTCTTGCCGCCACACCAGGGCAACCATGAGAAATCGCAACGATTCCAATAGATTCCGGACCAGGCTGCACAAATTATCAAAAATTAATGGGAAAAAAAAACACAATGTCTCAAATATTTGTTCAAGCAAGCACACATCAAATAGAAGTGAAACCCTTAATAACAAAGAAATTCATCAGAAATTAGAGGGTGAGGTAGTAAATATGAATTTGCCATATATCTACCGATGGAAAAAATGAAGTGTAATAATAAAATAAAAAATATCAGAGGAATTAGATTACCTTCATTCCAGGCATTTGGACCCACTCAACAGCAGTTCCAGTAGCCTTTGAAAGAAACTCTGCTAAAGTTTCCTCTGCAATGGACAAAAGCCTGAAGAAGAAAAAAAAATGCAACATTATTTCATAAGGCCAAACAGACGCATCCAAATTTTCACAGACAAGAAAAAAAACAAAAAGGGACCCAATTGCAATAATCATATTCCCACTAACCCTGCAGGACTTGCATCCCTTGGCGGATGCTGGGCTGTCAAACTGCGTTGACCACTAGTCACCGCTGAATCACAGCTTGTATCTTTGGTTGCAAGATTAGTCTGCATAAAAACCACAACTCTAACTCAAATTCTAAACTAGTAATAATACTCTAAATTAGGAAATTAAGGGGAAAATAAGGAAAGCGTTGATGATTGAAAAACTTTCTAATTCTAAGTAAGCAAAAACCATACATTTTGAGTATGTTGGCGAAAGTAGCCATTTTCATACACCAAATGAGATACTTGTTTCTGCAACCTATCATTCTCTTCCATCAGCAGCTTATTCATAGCACTCAACTTCCTATTCACAGCTTGCAATCTTGAAGCCTCTTTTCTCTGCTTTTCCCTACATCTATATATTAGCAAACAAAACCCACCATTAATATCACTACAACAAAAATAACCCAAAAAAAACATTTTTTATTCAAAACACCAAAAAATCATTTTTTTAATCAAAACACCAAAAAAATCATAATTGACAGTTTATCCAGGAGAACTTATGAAAATAAGCTGAAAACAGCTTATGAACAAAATTCTCCTAAATAATCTCACAAAATTTTATGTCACCTCAAATAAGTAAATCCAAACAGACTCAAATAACAGTAAAAAGATAATAAAAATCAATTATTTGAACATTAATTAATCGAAGAAAATTAAAGTATAGTACCTTCTATTTTGGAACCAAACTTTGATCTGTTTAGGTTCAATATGAGAGAGAATAGGACACTCTCGAATAAGCTGTTGACGACGAATGCTACTTGGCTTAGGACAATCATGATAAAGCCTTTCAAGAGCTTCAACTTGTTCAGGTGTATAACGAACGTATTTTCCATTATCCATTACACCTTTACCATCTTTACAAGACATAATAGCTTTTTCAAAATCACTTTCACCAACCACAGAAGAACTTTCTTGTTCTATCCAGATTCCAATTATAAGATGAAAAGCACAGAAATAAACGTGTTTCCTAAAGAAGAGACAGTAAAGAACACGAGAAAACACGTTGAAATCTTCGAGATCAGAGCTTCATCTTGATAACAACGATCTGGTTCCTTCGATTTAGAATTTCTTAAAACAGAGCATGTATTGAAACGACACCGTTTAACCGATCTTCATGTTTCTGAAACATGAAGTTTTTTTTTATGATGAGATTGAGGAAAGTGTTTTTTTTTTTGTGTGTGTGAAGGAATCTCTAGCACAGTGAAATGAAATATTAATAACTTTTTTGTGTCGTTTTGTTATTTTAATAAATTTAAAGAAAGATGAGATTGAGCATGTTTTTGAGGTTGTAGTGTTATTGTTAATGTTGTTGGTTTCTCATATTCTTCTTCTTTGGTTCTTTCGCTTTCGGTTTCAAAATGGAGCATTATTCTATTTTTAAATTATTTTTGAAATTGGAATGGAAAAGGACTAAAATGCCCTTTTTCAGCGGCGGGGATTGGTGTTCTGACATTTGTTGCTTTGGAACGTCCCAATACTCACGGGTCCCGCCGTTCTATGTATCATTACCTGTTTAATCTCATTATTACCCCTCTTCATGCTTTTTTTACTTGCTTCATATTTTATTTTTTACTGTATCACCGTTTTATTTCAACTATTTCTTTCTCATTGCCACAGATATAGATCATCATAAAACAAAAGTAAATTATTTCAAAAAAATAAAGGTAAATGAGTGTAGAGCGTGAGAAATGTGATATGTATTAGTAGGGTACGGTGTAACTTGATTGTGATAAATACAGTTTACGATTTAGTTAACATATCTCAAATACTTTGTGAGTGATCACTTCAAAAAATGTCATATGTAAAATCTAATCTAATCGTATAACATTTTGATATTTTTACGTGAATCGACGAGTTTAATGTGGAAAGATCGACAAATCAGTGCCTTTTACACTTTTTTGCATTCTTAATTTCACTAGTTAGAATTTTAACCACTACTTTTAAAAAATTGATTGTGAAGAAAATAATTAAGAATTATTATTCTTTTTATTAATATTTAATATGCATGTAGCATGCCTTATACTTTTGTTTTTGACGAAACGATGCCTAATACTACTAGTTTGTGGTAAATCCTTAACCTACAGTTGATTTATAGATGAAATTGTTTTTATCGAACATAACAATAGAGTCGTGTTACTGTTATTTTAAATTGAGTAGGAAACAGTAGTAATTCCTAATTATTCATATGCTTCTATAAGTTTTGTGCATTAGGCAATAATATTGTCAAAGTATTAGAAATCATTAGAGGAAAAATAGAGGATGGAGACATACATGAATAGAGACAATGGCAAAGAAGTAAAAAGGAAGAAGCAAGAGGGTGTTAGGGGGAAAGGAAAATGCAATGAAAGAGTCTTAAAATACACAAAAGCATGGGAGGAGGAAGAGGTTCGTGTTGGAGTGGGTCATACCATCATGACCTTTTTGCATGCGTCTTTCGTTTTAAATATTTACCATATGTTTTTCTTTATTCATAGGAAAAACACTTATTATATGTTACATTTATTAATTAACAGTAGAATAGAGAGAGAAGATGGTGATGATGGCAATGTCATGATTCACATACTAGTGTATAGATAGGATAGGATAGGATAGGAGTATAACCGTATAGTACTGTTATGTTGTGCTGTTTGACAAGGTTTGACATACATGCTATTATTATACGGACACCCCCCACAATTGATTTGATATGTATGATATGACTTTGACTGATGAGACGTGTGACATTGATGGGATAGGATGGCAGGTATTAACAGTGATATACAATTTCGTTGACGGTGTCGGGGCTACCTCTTACTTCAGTATATTTTACGTATTTTGTTCCCGTGAGCTTATCTCAGTTGTTAAGGACAATCCATGATATATGTAAGAAGATCAGGAGTTCGAAACCTAACACTACTAAAAAAAAATACTTTACGCATTTTGACCATCTATCTTACAAAGTTACAATAGTGATATGAAATAGGATCATGCTAAGTTGCTAACCACTAGGTTAAGGAAGTAAAAAAAAAAGTTTTAAATTGTAAATGATATTTTTTTTGGTTAATAGTGTTTTACAACCCTGTAATATAAATCACTTTTGATTTTGTACCCTGTAAAATAAAAATTGGATTTCATCCTTTTAAAAGTAAGATTCTTCAAAAATGCATCCTAGACCATCCAACTCACCAAATTTTTTTATGTGGACATAACTGTGTATATTATTAAATTTTTCATTTTTTTTGTCCTTCCATGTGTAAAATTCAATGCCATATAATTATGTATTTAAAAAACAAATAAAAAATCAGATTATTTTCTTCTTTATCTTCCTCCTCAGGTGAGTTTTATTTTTTAATGCACCTGTCAAAAAAAAAGATGGCTTTGCCCCTGTTGAAAAATTATTTCCCCAAATCCCTTGTTTGGACCGATTTTTTTTTTGTCTTCTAGTAGGATGTCACGCTGTTCCAATTGGCGTGACATGTTATTTTATTATTTTTTTATGCACCCCTAACTCCGATCTGACACTTTTTTTCCTTTTCTTTAAAAAATTTTTTGGTATCACGCCATTCCAATTGGAGTCACATACCTTTATTATTTTTTTTTTCGAAATATATATTAAAAATAAGTTAAAATACAATAATACAAAGATGACAAATTAAAATCTAACAATAATTATAAAAACGACGATTTAGAATAAAGTACAGCATTAAAAAAAATTAACTACTGATTGTTAACAAAAGGACAATTCCTTCGATTATGACCGGTCTTCAGACATAGGCTACAAAGTCTCGGTGTTTTTTCCACGACGTCCATTTCAGTTCTAATGCAAGTAATGTTTGGACGACCTTTCTTTAGTCTTTGCATAGTGGATCGTGGCAAAGCTTAGGACCTTCATATGGGGGCCAATAACTCTTGTCTTGGAGGACTTCAAACCTTTTATTGTAGATTGTGTAGACACTCTCGTTTTTGAAGACATCTTGGAGAAGGTTTTGTTAATCATGGCGAAAGCTAGAACACGCGGCTATGACATGTGAACAAGGCATATGTAAAGCTTGAAATCTCCCACAATCACACCACCCCGCCTGTAAGTCTACTTTAAAAGATCTCATTGGTCTTCCCTCTCTATAGTTGATGGTTTCACTGACAGAGAAAGTAAATCTCTCTCAGTCGAATTGTTCAACTTGGTGAGTGTTGGACTTATGAAGGTCTTCCTTGATCACATCCATGCAATATTCTGTGAATATATCACCACAACCTACCCTTGCATACGCCTTATGTGCTCTATCCGCAAACAGACACCCCAACCTATAGTAGGTTGATTGGACAATAGCTGTAATAGGTAGGTTGCGAGTTCCCTTAAACACAAAGTTCCAGGACTCAACAATGTTGGTTGTCATATGACCCCATCGTATACCTTCGTCGTAAGCTTGAGCCCATTTTTCTTTAGGTAAATTGTCAACCCAAATTAATGCCCACTCATTTGCCCCTCAAATTGCACTGTGGCAGTACTCGAACAAGAGTATGTTCATGGCATATCGTGCATTGTTGGGAAAAAAGTCGGTTAAAATACTATATAAACAAATTTAATGAAAATATATTTAATATTTTTACCCATATTCTCAAGTATATCTTTAAGATCTACATCCTTAATTGTCTTAATAAAATTTTGTGTAATGTGTCGAATGCAGAACACATGAGTTGAACCAGTTCCATGCCAGCCATTATCTGGGTTATTGAATGCACTTTTAATCGATTTGTGTCGATCAGAGATCACACATACAGTCCTTCCTTGTGTGAAATGCGTTCTCAGATTCTTCATAAAAAAGCCCCACCCCTCCTTTGTCTCACCTTCGACTAGCGCAACGGCAATTAGAATTGTCTTGTTGTCCCCATCTTGTGCAACAACCATCAGCAATGTCCCTCGGTACTTGCCATACAACCACCTCCCATCGACATGGATAATTGGTTTGCAGTCTTGAAATCCATGAATGCAAGGATAGAAAGCCCATAATAGACGATGAAACATTGTGGATCCATCGTCGCCAATCTTCATTTTCAAGTCTACGGCTGTTCCTGGAAGTGTATCATTCCTCACCGCCAACCATTGTGGTAGTTCATTATAGGATTTCTCTCAGTTTCCATAAACAGATTCGATTGTCGCGTTCTTTGCCATCCACGCCTCTCTGTATGAGATGGTGTAGTTAAACTTTTCACGAATGTGAGCAATAATCAAGCTTGGTGTCACTGATGCATCCTTGTGAACAAGTGATTTCATGCTCTCGCTTATGAGGTTATAATTTAGCTTGCGATGATCTTGTGACATATCAGACGCAGCACAGCTGTGCAGACCAGTCATAATGCTAATCTTCCATCTACTGGTCCTCTTCATGTAGGTTGCTCTCAATTTAAATATACATTATTGTATGGTGCACTTGATGACATATCTTTCATGATCAGATTGTTCGACAGTGTAGTCCACTGAATGTCGAATGTGGAAAGACTTGATTGCATGCAAACAATCTTGTTTGTCGTGAAACATCATTCCTTCCTCAATATCTCCATCGACAGGATGTGTCGTCGTGTTTTGCATGCCCATGAGAAGATTATCAAACGCATCAACATCAAGGTCACGCATGTGCAAAGGTGGACAATAGGACGCTGCGATTGGATGTGGTGATGGTGGTTCTTGTGTGCCAGCCAAAATGTTTCCCCAAACATCTTGGGGATCCTCTACTACGTCTTCTTCAAAATGCAATGATTCATCTTCATCACTCTCGTTGTTGGCTTCGCCCGATTGATTGTTTTCTGGAATGTCCTCAAATTGAGATATGAATAGTTTCATTAACTGGACCTCGTTTTGTGGTTGTGTTGGTGGCGGTGTTGGTAGTTGTGGTTGTGATGACGATGACACATAATCGTATTGTGTTAAGCAAATAGGGGGTGCACATTACTATTGCAAGCCCGAGCTTGGTCAAGAATGGTGTGCATCGCTCCTGTGCCCAAAAATGCTCAACAACAACTTCGACGCCAACGTCCACCGTTGGCAAACTTGTAAGCATAATAAACTCTTTTATATTAATTTACAAATTTAGAAATAATATATATATATATGTAGTCGGCTCAAACGTGGGATGGAATACATGAAAATCCTCGATTTAATTTGGTTTCAACCCGTTTAAAGATCGACCTCGCTGAGTCTCACCAGGTATTATAACCACACTATTTCTTCATGTAATTATTTTTTAATCAATATGAGTATACTAACATTCGTCATCCTAAACAATTCAACTGGAGGCCTTATCTTGAAATGGAGTACGCAGATGAAGAAGAAAGTGTGGTGTGGTCTGCAAACACCTATCTGATTTTTTCGAGATAGTCGAAAGGCATCAAACAAATAGAGTGAGACTACAATTTGGCTTACCACAGTTCATACCAGGCGAACCAGAGCGCATGGAGGTGTACCATAAGATTTCTTTGAAGAAAAAGGAAAAAAGATCACGGGCAGAAATATTACAAAATGACGTCCAACGGTGGAACAATCGGCATGAAAGTATACTTCACGGAGTCCCGTACAACGATGAGGTTTATCCAAATCACGATTATTTTACTTGGTACTGGACCCTTTTTAGAGATCATTTGTGGATTTCTAGGGATCCGTTGTTGGGGAACCCATTGGAACCATGTGCACAAAGGCTACATATACTTGAGGCAAACTATCCATCTTCGCCAGAACTTGACACGATGCCAGAGCCAAATGTGGCGCAAGAACCATCAGCCGATCACACATTCATTACGCCACCACCGTTTAACCCAAGCTTTAATCCATCAACTGACTACAACTAGATCCAAGTTTACCGCTCCTCACAACCCGTGGACCAATCCTTACCATATACCCCAATTCCATATCAAGACCACTCCCAACGAAGTTATCATGGAGAAACCTCCCAAACCTCTAACTGTCCATACGATGATTTCGATCCAAGTCAAAATACCCATCAAACCAACTACTCAAACCAATTGGAATACACACCATTCAATCTACCTACCCCCAAGCTTTGTACCCTATCCTGATACAAACTGTCAACCACAATGGCCTGTCCAACAAAGTACAGTATTAGAAAGCTTAGATGCGGAGTTGCATAACGATGATCTCTTTAACAATTTATGGACCAATTTAACCCAACAAATGAAAAATCTTGCTCAATACGAAGATATTGTGCAACCAAGGGTAACTGTTGAATCCGATCAAGCAAAGACACACGGGCATGTGAAAGCGGAAGAGCAACCGCAACCGATACGTGGACGACCAGCACGTAATATTATAGAGAAAATTTGTGTTACGGGTACTTGTAATTTAAATAGATATTGGAGAGGGAAGAAAAAATAGTTGTAATTTAGTGATGAATATTAGTTGTAATTTTAATAAATTTAATTTTATTTATTTTCACAATATTGTTTATTTTAAAATAAATAACTTAAAAATTAAAATAATGTTTAATAAATAATTGTTTCCTTAATATTAAAGAAAAAAAATAGAAAAAGAAAAGAGAGTGTCACATCGCATATAGGGGTGCAGAAAAAAAAATGTCACGCCAATTGGAACGGCGTGACGTCCCACTAGAAGACAAAAATAATCGGCCTAAACTAGGGCATTTGGGAAAATAATTTTTCAACGGGGACAAAACCATCATTTTTTTTGACAGGTGCATTAAAAAAAAACTCTCATCCTCATCAACCTTCATCTTCTTCATCACCTTCAAACCCAAAAAACCCATGAATTCTAAATTTTCTTTTCTAAAAAATCCAAAACATAATTATACATCTTCATCTCTTTCTTCTATCATCTTCCCCGTTATTGTTTCCTCTCCCATCCAATCTCTTAACTAAATCTTGTTATCCCTTCCAATCTGTCACTAAAAAGAGAGCTTGCTTAAGGGGGGTGTATTGGATTAGGATTCTAAGGGATTTTAAAAGACTTTTTAATTATGAAAAAGTCTTGTGGTATTCAATCAAAACTCTTTGTAATTTAAAAAAAGTCTTGTGATATTCAATCAAGACTCTTTGTCATTTTAAAAAAGTTTCGAGGTATTCAATCAAGACTTTTCATCACTTAAAAAAAGTCTCATGGTATTCAAAATCATTCAAATTTCGAAAGATTGTTTAATAAATTGGATATTAATGGATTTTGTGGGATTTTCTAGTGAAATTTTAACAAGAAAAAGTCTTTCATGAAGACATGAGATTTCTTGAAATTGTTTTTCTCTTAAAAGTTTACTATCTCTTTTTTATCCCTTCTCCCTTCTCTCTCTTTCTCTGCTCTCTTTTCTCCCTTCTCTCTCTTCTCCCTTCTTCTTCCTCTCTTTTCACCCCCCCTCTCTCTCTCCTCTTTTCCCCCTCTCTCTATCTCTCATAAAAAAATAAAAAATAAGAGTCTGTATTGAGAATATTATGATAGAA
>Ga0315915_1004842_pt1 | contig 16896 bp, 10 predicted proteins | sample MpolbnodulesMG_FD_207738 | JGI IMG/M metagenome (GOLD analysis project Ga0315915, IMG submission 207738) | Medicago polymorpha root nodule microbial communities from Los Angeles, California, United States - branched nodules | ecosystem: Host-associated > Plants > Roots > Nodule | place: USA...
TATATATATATATATATATATATATATATATATTTATCTATTTATTTTATAATTTTAGTTCTTTTCCTTATATAATATCTACCACCTTTAAACACACTTGGGTTGGTCTGGTAGTATTGGCTTGGGACCTGGGATAATCGGTTCTAATTTAGGTGGGCTAATTTAGTTTTTTCAAAAAAATAAATATCTACCAACTTTAATTACATCTCTAGCTCTGATAGTTAATGGAAAAAAAATGACGTGGACACAATCCTTTGTTACCAATTACATCTTATAAATTTCCTTTATACTTTGGTGCTGATGGAGGAGGAGAAAATGAATGGAAAGTTGCTGTAATGTCAGTTATTTGGACCTTCTTAGTTGCTAAGTAGTAAATAGTTTTCGAGACTATTCCATTCTCTGCAATTTGCAGTTTTAGCTAATATTACTTAACCATTATTCCCGAATCTTCTTTTAATTTATATAGGTGTGCAAAGTTTAAATTGCGGGAAGAAAAGGAAGGTCTATTTCTGTCATCTTATGGTGAAGAGCCCTCTTCCTAAGAAGAGTACGTCTGTTTTCGCATTTGATTGGTTTTCTGACCCCCCTGCTTATTACAATTTTAGTTACGTTACTAAGACTTTGTTATTTAATATTGGCGTTATTTTATATAGGTGTGCAAATATTAAATTGCATGAAGAAAATGAAGATCTCAAATGATGGTTTGACAAATACCTTCTTCCTCCTGTGGTGAGCCTTTGGTGAAGAGTACAACTGATAAGAGGGAATTTCCATACACTGGGCAGGGTTGACAAATACTTATCTCGTTCTAGGATGCAAATGATGTCTTTTTTGTAAACTTTAAACTAGATGTTCGTTAATCGTTATCTATGCTACGAGACAAGCATGTTATCTTGTTGGCTGGGTTTAGAAAAAGATTGAATATTGCTCAGCTATTTCATTCTGTTTCCCGACCTCCTAGATGTGTTTTACTTCATCAATCCTGATTTCCTTGATTCTTAGTCCTTAACTGCTCCTTGAAAAGGGTTTCTGAATCCCTAAGCGTTAATTATAACGAGTTATCAATTTGAGGAGCTTTGATGAATAGTTTAGCTTTGAACCTTTTACATCCTCTTGTCACGTTCACTTTAAGGTTATTACCATCAAATCAATAACTACCTTAGTTAGTATATAATTTTGCATTGTCCTATAACTACCTTAGTTTTACAGTTTGTACTATTTAGTTTAGTTTAGTCCTTAAGTGGGAGGTATGGAAAATCAAGGACAACGGCTGATACACGACAGGAGCGGTCCATTTAGGAAAATGTATGTGAGATCAAACAGGTGTATCATTCATAATTTTGTGGGTCTGAGGATGTTGAATACGACAGGTTTGGGTTTGGGGGAATAAAATGGAGGAATATAAGAGGGGTAAAATGGAGATGGGGCTGCAACCGTGGTGTTTGTGGGATAAGGATAAAATGCAGGAGTAGAGTTGGAATAAGCCATGGAAGGGTTTGTGACAAGAATGAAAGCATCAACTGATAGGAAATTAAAACCTATCAATAAAAAAATTGTAATAAAATTCTAGATTTCATGAACCTATATGGAGACTAGAATAATAAATCTTCTAGTTTATTCTAAAAGAGAATTTTGTATTATCCTTTATAAAGAAAAGAATAAAATGAATCAAAATGTTATTTTATTTTAAAAATAAAATATTATCCTTCCTTACATCGGGCGCAACCCGATGTGAAAAGTGGTTTTCAACTGATATAAAAATCCCTTTATGTAATAGTGAATACACGTATACTTTTATGCTTCAAAAGCTAAAATATTATACGTTTTTACACGGTTCAAAATTTTGGTTTTTGTGTCAATACCTGTCTTTCTTTGTGTTTTTTGGTTGTCACAAAAGTTGTCTAACAAAATGGTTTGATCTTAGTAAAAGGTGCTTTGGATGCACGCGGTTCCAAGTTAATGCCGGATAAAAAGGATTTTGGTTATAGTTTTCATTGCGATGGTCCAAGACGAGGTGGTACTTGTGATATTTCGGATTGTGACGCATTTTATTTGACAGTTTTCTAGATGTTAAATACCATTTGATGGGTTATTTTTTACGGTCTTGTTAACGAGTGCTCCAGGGGCACTCTTTAAGCATACAAAAACAAGCAATTATTCTTTAGAAAAGTCAAACATTTCGATTTCCAATGCATTGATTACATGTATTTTAATAAATACTTGCTATTTATAGTCCTTAAGGAGTGCCCCAAAGACATTCGTTAACATTTCCCTATTTTTTATTGCAATATTACATTATGGTAGATAATGTTTCACAATTACAATAGGGTTTCCGTTTTCAAATTTTTAAAAATCTCTGATCTAAAATAAAAATGATTTACGCTTTACTCAAGTTATTAATACGAAACAATATTTCATTGATACATTCTGTTGTAATAACCTTCCTCTTTTTTATAGAAATGTTTTTGTAATAACATGGGTTGGAAGGAAACGTTGTGAATCGGCCTAATAAAACAAAAGTAAAAAGGATCATCCGATCCTTGTTGTTGTACTGTAGGACCTAGAAGATGACGTTACGTCCAACAAAACAAAACAAATATATTTTCCCTCGTAATTACCGCAAATTACAAGGGGTATTGTCGGTATTCCAACCACATAGATCATGACAAACAAACAATGAGACAAACAACCTCAAATTCAATCGCATAACAAGTAAATCCAACCACTCCACATGTTTTGTTTTTGGAGTTCATCACCAATTTATTCCATCTCCCAACAAAGAATCTTCAACTTCAACCCAACCCATCATTTCATTTTCATTTATTTCTTCACTCTCTTCAATTGAATTCTTCTTTCTTTGCACTTCCACCTACTACTCTACTACTAGCCATGTGCCAAGTCACAACCAAAACCAATTATTTCCCAATTTTACCTAATACTATACTCTGTCTCTGATCCATACATACACAAACTCACTAATTCCTTAATTGGAATTAGAGTCACCAAAACACAACTCAACCTTCCTTTTCATCCAATTGGTCACTTTCTTCAATATTGCTTTCTTCATCAACAAAATTCTCTGCCACCCCAGGTACTATAAACTTTAGCTAAAATTCTTTTGTCCTTTATCTTCTAGTACTAGTATTTTTTTTACCCCACAGTTACCAATGCTTTCTATTTTAAATCTTAAGGTATTTGCATAAATTTTACCAAGTTTTTCTAGTAAAATTTATAAGAGGACTCAACTCAGACGAATTAGTGTATGTTTAAATTGACTTTGACAAAATTACGATAATCCGTGATTTTGTAAAATTTTGAATGTAAATTTTATGAAAATTATAGTAATTGACCTTGATTTTACCACTCTTATTGGTAATACATATATGCACTTGTTAGTAATAGAGAGGATTTTTGTTTCTTCCATTTTCTACCACTATTACTCTAGGAATCAAACATTAGAGTAGTTGACCTTTTTTCTATTTTCTTCCTTCAAACATTTATTTGGTACTTGGTTTCCTACTTGTCATTATCTTTCTAGATGTCTCTAATCCAATTTGATTGGTTGATTATTATCACCCCAAAAAACTATTTCTAAAATCATCTTTATTGATGACTACTTTCTGCTATCTTCTGTACACTGCTTTTTGATTTCTTTGACTTTTTTGTTTCTTTTGAACTAGGTGTTTTTACCGTTCATTTTAACTCCTTAACTTTTATATAGTTTAATTCAATTATATTCCATGTGTCTTTTTTTACCTTTATTTTATTGTGGAAATTTCTATTTTCTTTATGTATTTTATTTCACATACGAATTTGACTTTTTTTTTTTTAAAGAATTTTTGATGTTGGAGAGTGTTTGATTCTTGTCTGTAGAAAAATGAGTTGACTTATGTAGCAATTGCTATATTAAGGAGAATAAAATGAAAAGAAAAAACAATTTTTTTTTTTTTTAAAGACAGAATTTATTTTGCAAATGATCTCTGCTAAGCCTAAATTGGTTATTAATGTTCCTTCACTTTCTCAAAACTACTAGCTATTACTACAATTTGTAAAATTTCTCTTCTTGTAGTGTTCCTGTCTCAAAGGTTCGATGTAACATGCATGTACCATGTGCACTTACCTTTGTTTACGGGACCCTTATCTATTCAAAGATAATAAACATGTTAAATAAATATACACGCACGGTACAATGTACTTATAATATTGTCTGTCTTTTCTGTGCGTCCTCACTGTCAAAAATTGACTATTCTCCAATCATCTTGTATTAAAATTTGGATTTTCTAACACTTTTCTTTCACACAGATTTGCTAAAGAAAACTCTGTTGAAGGGGTGTGAGTGAGGATGTTAGAGAAAGTGAAAGAGTTTAACATGGACAAAGTTATTGAAGAATTTGAGTTAATGACTAAAGATGCAGAAAGGGTTCAGATGGAAACACTCAAAAGAATTTTGGAAGTTAATGCATCAGCTGAATATTTGCAGAATTTTGGTCTTGATGGAAGAACTGATCCTGAGAGTTTCAAGGCTTGTATTCCACTAGCTACTCACAAAGACTTGGAACCTTTTATCTGTAGAATTCTTGATGGTGATGCTTCTCCTATTCTCACTGGAAAACCTATTACCACTATGTCTTTAAGGTGTTGTTTTGCTCTACTATTCATTTTATTTTTATTTTTTCCCCTTCATCTAATTAGTCCTTGAACTCATAAATTTTCGCTTTTTTGAACTGTATTCTTGCAGTTCTGGCACTACTCAGGGGAAGCCAAAATATATACCATGGAATGATGAATTGTTTGAAACCACAATGCAGATATATCGGACCTCTTTTGCCTATAGGAACAGGTCTTCATCTTCACTTCTTTTCTTCTTTTTCTTCTTTATTTCTGATATTTGTTGGTTGAATAGCTATTTTGTTTTGGGAAAAAAATTATGCACAGCTCCTTGTATACCATTTTTATTGTTCTTTAATCACAATTTTACATGACAATTTTTATTTATTCTCCGTTCATAATTTAATAGCTAATTGTATTAACTACGGAAAATGATGTTTGTTGCAGAAAAACGTTTTCACGAAATGATGCTGCTAATGTGAAAAACATAACAAATATTGTTTCACAATTTAGTGATCAACTGTCAAATGTTATAATTGGTGAACACCATAAATAGTATCTATAGAATAGCACCTACGTTTTTTATCCCATTACTTATTCTCATTTATTTTCTACCATGCCTTTTTGCTAATTGGAGTTGGGTTTGTGACACAATTCCTTTCTGCAGAGAGTTTCCTATAAAAAATGGGAAGGCTTTAAACTTCATATACGGTAGCAAACAGTTCAAAACAAAAGGGGGTCTCATAGCTACAACTGCTACAAGCAACGTGTTTCGCAATCCATCTTACAAACATGCAATGAAGGCACTTAAATCGCAATGTTGCAGTCCAGATGAAGTGATATTTGGTGGTGATTTTTTCCAATCATTATATTGTCATCTATTATGCGGACTAATTTTCCGTGAGGAAGTTCAATTGGTATGTTCAACATTTGCACATAGCATTGTTCATGCTTTCAGAGCCTTTGAACAAGTTTGGGAAGAACTTTGTAATGATATAAGAGAAGGTGTTCTTAGTAGCAGAGTCACGGTTCCCTCCATTCGAACTGCTATGTCTAAATTACTCAAACCAAATCCAGAACTAGCTAACATAATCCACAAAAGATGTATAGGATTAAGCAACTGGTATGGTTTGATACCAGAGCTTTTTCCCAATGCAAAGTACATTTATGGCATTATGACAGGTTCTATGGAACCATATTTGGTTAAACTGAGGCACTATGCAGGGGTGCTACCTTTGTGTACTGCTGACTATGGAGCTTCTGAAGGGTGGATTGCTGCAAATGTTAACCCAAAAATTCCACCTGAATTGGCAACTTATGCTGTGCTTCCTCAAATTGGTTACTTTGAGTTCATTCCTCTCACACAACTTGAGAATGAAAATACTTTCCTTTGTGTTAATCCTCAGCCAGTGGGACTCACTGAGGTTAAAGTTGGCGAAGAGTATGAAATTGTTATGACCACTCCAACAGGTAAGTACTAAATTATTGTCCTGTTAATTTACTTTTGTTTGGTACATTCACATTAACTGATGAATGAATCAGTACTACTACCAAGGACCACAACTACTTTTTTCTTCATTCATACTGCGAATGTGATGCTGGCAGGCACATTGTGTAGTACTATAAAGAAAAACATAATAATAAGGCCACCAACACACTCTTTAACACAAGTTTCAACACTTTTTTTGATCCAAATATATATGTGACCCACATGATTTGGTGTTGATCTATATGTGACCGATAAAAGAGAGTATGTTGAAACGTGTGTGCTAAAGAGTGTGTTGCTAGTTTTATTTCCAGTTTAGAAGGAAGAGAAATGTTGCTTGCACTGTGGCACATAGCATAAAACTTCTGGCATACTTATTTAGTTATATTTTGAAGAGTTTTTAAATTAGTTACGAATATATATGAAGGCAACAAATATTTTGACATCAATAGATGTGGGATATGTAGATTTTTTATTTGCAAATGCTGTTAACATTACTGTTATATTCATATCTAAAAAATTTAGATATATATTTCTCTTTCACTTAAGCACACATGAGATGATCCATTTCCTTCCCTAGACCCAATGGTCAATGCTTGGTACCAAATTTGTTTTGCTATTTACTATGAGTAGGTAGATTGTTAGTGCAGTGCAAGTTTGGTACTAGAAAACATTTCACAACTGGAATTTTTTTATTGTATATTTCGGAATATAATTAAATGCTCTTGTTATTGTAATCACTATTCAAAGCATAAGAGATGCTTGAAGTTTAAGTAGGAAAGAAAAATAAAAAATACTCAATAATACCTTTTTGACACCTTAAGTTACTTTTTTGACCACTGATGTTAAATGATGCAACAAAGTGGACCTGAAGTAACGCAGTTAAGAGAAATCTATCTGATCGCACGATCAAGATTTAAAGCAGTTTAATTAATAAGAATAAACCAGTTTTAAATCTGGATCGTCCCGAGTCCTGACTGCACGAGTTTTGACTGCATGAAATCCAAATCTGTAATGATGTATGATTTCCCTTTCTTTACGGTTTTAACAAAAAGAAAATATTTAAAATGCTTCTGGAAAATGATGTCACATGCTTACTTTGTGAGTGTATTTTATGCTTGGTTTGACCATCTTTGGGACCAAATTAGACAAGTTTATTCATACTGATTGAATGCTTTTGAAAGTTGTATGATACCTAATCAGATTAAAATATAGCGAGTGTCAATAGTATAATCTTGCAAGTTGCAGGCAGACTTGTCTTGCTGAGTTATTTAATCAAGCTTTTCTTGGATTTAAAAAACCATTGTTTATTTAGTTGAAATTGGTTGTGCCTTGACCTTATCTGCTTCGTCATTTTCAACTTTGTTTCCATGATTCATGGCACTTTTATTATGTAGTAATGCTGTATTTTATGTATTCTGTATTGTTGATATAACCTATGCCAAGGACACATCATAATTTCAGCAAAGTCTCATTGGTGAACTAATGAAGTATAAATGTATAATCCGTATTGAATGTGCACAATATAGATGAATTGAGTATATGATCCAATTCAAATATTCATTAAGAAAAATAGTTCTGAGCATTAATCATTTCACCTTCGTGACTAAATTTCAGGTTTATACAGGTATAGGCTAGGGGATGTGGTAAAAGTTATGGGATTCCATAACTCAACTCCAGAACTAAAGTTTATTCGTAGGAGTAGTCTTCTGCTAAACATTAACATTGACAAGAACACCGAGAAAGATTTACAGTTAGCCGTGGAAGCAGCGGCAAAATTATTAGTAGAAGAGAAATTGGAAGTTGTTGAGTTTACAAGCCATGTTGATTTATCCAAAGAACCAGGGAACTACGTAATCTTCTGGGAAATAAGTGGGGAAGCAAGTGAAGAAGTGTTGAGTGAATGCTGCAACTGTTTGGACAAGTCTTTTGTCGATGCAGGCTACACTAGTTCACGTAAAGTCAACGCCATTGGAGCCTTAGAACTTCGAGTTGTTAGGAAAGGAACATTTCAAAAGATTCTTGATCATTACCTTGGATTAGGAACAGCTGTTAGTCAGTATAAAACACCAAGATGTGTAGGTCCGACGCACAACATTGTGTTGCAAATATTGAGTGAAAATGTTGTCAAGAGCTATCACAGTACTGCATTCAATTGAACAATAATAATAACTGACATTGGTAATAGTCTGTAATCTATAAAGTTGCCTTAGTTTTAGTTAAAAAAAGGGTATATTTACATATATGCAACTTTCTAACTTTTTTTTTCTTCACCTTTTTATAAGTATGGTTCAATACCGCCCAAGTATATTTGGCTTAGGATGGTTGATTGTTTTATAACCATAACATATACATTTGTCTTTATACAAAGCTGTCATTTTATATTGGTAGAACTGAGAGTAGTAATTTCTTTTAGCTGGTGTGCATTTTATATAGAGAGTCAATTTTGCATAGAATAAATTTATCAATAATGCTGAAGTTTGAATATTGGGATATAGATCTTGTGTGTTGTAGAAATAAATAGTAAGGTTTACCGTGAAGTATAAGAGATCACTCTGTAAAAGGTTTTTGGCAGAATCTTGGAACAAGAAATGCCTTACTTGCATCCTAGCAGAAAAGCATGGAGTTTTTTCTTTGGTTGTAAAATGGCTAGAGAAAAGCATCTTACTCGTGTCATCCTAAAAATTGATTCAACTCATGTCGTTAATATGATTCACAATCGATTTACTTCTATCCTCCATCGTTAGCCTCTTCTTCAGGAGGTCCTTTTCTTATCCACCACCTAGGTTGGACTATTCAGATTAATCGCATTCATCTGAAAGCAAACTCATGTGTTGATGCCCTTGCTATTAGAGGCCATGATGTCGATTTCTCGCTTGTTATGAAAAATGTTATTCCTGCTAGTATTAATATTCTTCTTGACAAGGACCTAAGGGGAGGTTGTTCCTCTATAGTCATGCCTTAGTGCGCTCTTTTTCTTTTTTCCTTTTATATAAAAAAAAACCCTCCAAGATTAGTTAATTGGGAGTAATTAACACATGAATTCTTTTATCTGTCAAAATTGGATGACATCTTTGGAATATTAATGGATGCATTATTCCTCCATATGCATTGAAAGTACAATTTTTAACATTAACCTACAACATCAATGGTTGAAATTTTGATCAATTTGACCTTTTCATTTTTTTTGTATTAAGCCAAGTCAAGAAAACTCAATTTGACATTTTCAAAGGATGTATTGAAAAAATGCATTTTGTTATACTGAAAATTTTATTTAATCCGATAATATTCAGGTTCAAGTTATTCAACAAGAGAACCACATCATCAGAGCTAATGACATCAAATTAATTAGCTTTAGCTGAGACAAACCAATCCTCGACATTTGCATTCACATTACGTTAAAAGCAAGTTCCAACTCCATATATGATAGAATAATTATCTTTCTGCATAATAGACATAACTATCATAAAATGATAAGTCACAAGTTCAAGCAAAGCACCAGCCCATGACTAAGTCTAATTTAGACATAACATATTCGGCCAATATCGTTCTTAATTCATCTACATGATTAATCATAATTTTCAATGTGATTTAAATTAATTATTTAATCAACTGAATTAATCATATTTTTGCATATGATTAATAAGGTGTTGTAGGTGTACGAAAAAATGGACGTCCATAAAATATTATTGTTTTTGAAAAATGGTTAATTTTCAAAACAGTTGCAATTGATTTATTTTTGTTTTTAAGGATCACAATTGAGTTATGAACTCTTTTGAAATAATAAAAAAAAAATTAAATTTTTTTTATAATAATTCTTTTTTTTATTTATAAAATTGATTCTGCTTTTATAAATCTTTCTTTTGTAATTCATTTTTTTAAAAGAAGTTCTCTTTTTGTCTTAAGAAATAAAAGGAAAATTATATTATTCTATTTTTTTTAACATAAAGAAATTATAAATGTTCTATATTAAAAAATCTTGCTTAAAAAAACACGATAATAAAGTGAAAATATGAATACATTAATAATTAACTAATTATAATGAATATCCAAATTTGTTACCAGAGAATATGGTGGTTAGTTATTTTTGTTCATTGTACACAATATTTTTATCGATGCATTTGTCATTGTCTTAGTAAAAAAAATGACCCGATTATTTGTATAATGATAAGGATCCTCATCATGACATATTATGATGATTATCATTATACCTTAAGAAAAAATATTATTATGAGAATCTCATATATTAAAGTTTTTCCAAATAAGCATCGACATTTAATTTTGTTACCAAGAAAGCTTTGATACCAAAATATGAAAAGTGGAAGTTTTGAAAAAAAATTAGCACTTAAATAGACCAATAGGATGCTTGTTACTCTGTGAGGCATAGTGCCTTCTCACCAATTGAAGAAAATCCAGCCCCGATGGGAGACGTTGGGAGAGGGAAGGATGCATTGGTTCATCCCATATGGGATTGTGGAAGCCCGTTGTATGACTCGCATGAGTTGGTCTCAATTGTTTATACAATCGAGAGGCAAATGATGTTGTGGCCGAGTCATGATGGGCTAAAACGGCCAATCATAACCCAGTTCTTTGATACAGAGGAAGAAACTTCAATCCGACATGTTTCGAAATGTTCTTCTGTGGTAACAAGTTCTAGTGAAACTTTCACGACGAACGTGTGGCTGAAGAAGTTGACTAGCCAAGGGATCAAGAAGAAGCACAAGAAAATGAAAGGTCGCTTTTTTAGATTGGTTTGCGGATGAAACATGTTTCAATCACTTATGTGATTTTGATCTCTGTCTTTGGAATTGTTACTATCCAATAAAAAAAAATCAATAATTGATCTCTGTTGTGTTTAATAATTGATCTCTGTCTTTTAGTCTATTTTTGTTGTGTTTAACATTTTTTCCCTCATGTAGTTCTGATCCGTTCAGCATAAAAACTTCAAATGTAATGTGTTTTGCAATCAAACAACTTGAAGAAAACACGATCGACGGTAAATGAATACTCACCATTAGTGAAGTAAAATTATTTGAACCAAATATATGCCTCCTACTATAGTTTTTACAAACAGCAAAAAAAGAAATCACCAACAAAAGTTCTGAGGTTATTCCTCGTCTCTCACTTTATATTGGTCAAAATATATACCCAGTGGTATATTTTCAAATAAAAGTACACTATCAAAAGTTTGTTCTGGTAAAAGCCGCATTTTCAGGGTGTTGGATGAACAATCACCAAATTTTAATATAGGCGATTAAATGCTTTAAAGCCGTTAATATATGATGATGATGATGATATTAAATGTCTTCATTACTCCATTCATTTGTAGTAATTTTGACCAAAATATAAGAATCTCCAAATACAAATGATATAAATAAAGTATTGAATGGCTTCATACTTCGCCATAAAAATGAATATTAAATTAAAGTCTAAATATGTTTTTGGTCCCTACAAACAAATTGTTTTTACACGGCGTTGCAATCGATGAATGCGCTCCATTATGATAATGTGGATTTTACTTAGGGATGGCAAAAAAATCCGCACCCGTGGATATCTGCGGATAAAACCCGCCACGTGCACGGAGCGGATACCTTAATGAATATCCATGGATAAAATAAACGGATTTTTTAACTACCCGCTAATTAATGGATACATATGCAGATTTTAATGGTATCCACACCCGCGGATATCCATACCCGCTATTAAACAGAGTAAATTACATAAATAACCTCAATATCATTCAACTTTCTGAGAAAGTGAAAGTGGTTGAGATTGTTGAAGCAAGAGCTTTGTTTTTATTGAATATGATGAGCTTTACTCATGTTTTTGTTAAATCAAAGAACTTTATTTTTATTAAATGTAAAGGATTTTATTTATGTTTTTGTTGAGTCAATGATTTTTGTTGTTATTGTAATGTATAAATATTATGTTTTGTATGAAGCCCGAATACGAGATACGATACGGATACGATACTGCACCGATACGCCGATACGGAAAAATTTCAAAAATCAAGATACGATGCGGCTGAGATACATTAATAAAAAAAATTATATATTTAAATGTACAATATAATTATAAATATTTTTTTAATATGCAAATATATTAACAAACAAAAGAAACCAGTCATGGGCTCGTAGCACATCAACATAAATATAAATAATATTGACGATTAAGAGAGTGATGATTAGTCAATTACATACACAATATATCCCAAAAAGAGCACCATCAGTGCTATACTATATCCGTTAATGTTATACTTTATCAATCCAAAAAAGAAGCACTATATCCAAAAAAAGAACACATTAGTACTCAAGAGTTAAGTTATTTTAGTTAACATTAATTGAGAAATATCGGGGCAGGTATAAGTGCGGGATAATTATCGGATACTCTCCTGATACGCATCGAGAAGTATCGAATAATTATTTTTTTTAAAAAAAAATTTAATCTTCGGATACTCTCCTGATACGTATCGAGAAGTATCAGGCAGGTATCGGTGCAAGATACGTAGGGGATACGATACGTCATCCATTTTAAAGTATCGGGGCTTCACACTTTGCTAAAAAGAAAAGAAAATGCATGTGAAAAACCTTTGTTTCTAAATTTTAGCTAAAAAAAAAGTTAAACAAATTTTTTATTTTATTTTTATAAATGTTATCCATGGATATATGTATAAACCCGCGGATACATCAAAATCTGTGGATTACCCGCTAAACGGATATCCGCACGAATATGGATAGGGTACGGATTTCATATTTATCTAACGGAGCGGACACGGATATCACACTATCCGCATCCATGGATATCCATTTACATCCCTAATTACTCTTGATTCTAAGAATCATAGAACATTTTAAATCAGTTATAGTTGATCATAGTGAATTTGACTATATTATATCTGCTTGTAGACAATTGTTTATCGATAGTTTTCAGAACTATCATGTTGAGTTCAATAGGAGGTAAGATAATAAAATCACTTATGAATTAGCATAGGCAGTCTCATCTCATGCTAGTTTCCATGTTATATAATGATGTACCGTTATGTATCCGAACTTTGATTGATAATGAAATGCAATGAATTTCTTAAAAAAAAAAAACTCTGCACCTAGAATGTGATAAGATGAACGTTTTTTGTATTCTTTTTCTTCCGAACTTTTACTTCTCAGTTTTTTTGTCCATCTTTGGTAAAAAAAAAAAAATGTATATGCATCATTATATAAAACCTTGAAATCTATCCCAAAACATAAACCTCGAAAAATATACATATTTTTGTCTTTTTAAGAGTAAATATATCAAGTAAAGGTGACATTTAACATGAGAAAGGGTTAAAGTTTTCCACCATGGAAAAGTTAATATTAACCACTAGATCAAGTATCTTATCATACACTCTCAATACTAGATCATTTTGTCAATTATCTTCCACCATCCACTCAATCCATCATCTCTCTCCTTGAATGTCATTCCATCTTAAACTCAGAAAATAAAAAACTCTTCCTCACATGAGATTCATAAATCAAATTAAAATCATGCAACTCATACAAATGAAATCATATCTTAAAAAGGAAAATATGTTTAGAAAATGGAAGGATTTAATTTCATTTATTCTAAATCAAATTAAATGTAGAAATGCATTTTCCCGAAATAAGTATTTTCATTTTTAGATCACTATTTCCAGACGCGCCATTTCCGACCACCTTAAACATGCTCAAGAAAAATAGACATCAGATGTATGTTCTTCGTCGTGAGATCTTTGTATTGTTCTACTTCTTCTTGTATTCTGGGTACCTTTTTCTGAGAGACACCGCACACCACTGCGGGGGAGTTTTCAGTCGAAATTAAAGAGCGGAATTGAAACTCAGAAGGGACGGTGGATTTGATTGGTGGTTTATCAAATTTGTTGAAAGCAGAAACAATTGAATGAATCAAATGGGCCAAAGAACAATAAAAACATTTAAAAGCATTCAAATGTATTTACAGTTGGAATAAAATTTGGACCTTGGTGTCCTTTTTTTCGGATTACATGGCTAAATAAAACAAAATCCTGTTAAGTTTTGTGTCTTTTTTATTAAATTGGAAAAAAAATTGGGACATAGATTTGATGTTGGTGGTGATGGATTACATGAAGGAGAAAGAAACAGTGTGGGAAGATGGTATGAAATAATAATATGGTGCCGAGAGACTATGATAAACATATGTTCTTTACTTGATCTAGTGGTTAATATTAACTTTTCCATGGTGGAAAACTTTTATCCTTTCTCGTGTTAAATGCCACCTCAAGTAAAAGGGTGAAAATTTCTCAGAAATAAAGATAAAATGGTGAGGATGAGTTTTCGAAATTAACTCCCAGCGAGGATATTTTCAACCAAAAATACAGAAAGATGGGATTTAGTAAGAAAAACACGGGATGGTAAAAAGTAAATAACAACCCGTCTTCAAATATTCCATACATTTGTATGGCCCAATAAAAATAAGAGTTGCACAATTTGGACGCATCGTAAGTATTAAAAATGAGAGTGTCTTCGAGTGTTACTTTTTCCACCATATACCCTTTTTCACGCGTCCTGTAAAAATTACAAAAAAAAACCCTTTTGAAAACGAAATCCGGAAATGCAAAACCTTGTTCAGGTTACATATTCCGGACAGCTTCGAAGTATAAAAGAAAGTTCACCCCCAATTTTACAGTTTCACTTTTTACTTTCTCTCTATCCCTATAATCCCAAATTCCGAACTACAAAAATCCAACAAAAATTGGTGTTTTCTTGCTCAAAATGACCGCATTTCAACCCTTGATAAACATCCAATGGAAGGTTAGTTCGATTTCTCTATGCATGCAAGTTAATTTTCCCGTTTTTTTTTCTTTACTGAAGCAATCCAGACTTCGTTTTTCGGACAGTATTGTTGCAATTCGGAAACACCCAAAATGGTTTTTGATGTGCTGTTTTGTACTGTGTTTTGTGCATGTTACAGAAGGTTCCTCCTCTACTCAGAATGGTTCCTACTCAGCGCAACGGTCTTTCTTGGCTTCAGGATACCAGCTACAGCATGATTGACCATGGTCTGATTTGTACTTTTGTGGAGAGGTGGTACGGGGAGACTTCGAGTTTCCACCTTCCGTTTGGGGAGATGACAGTGACACTTGATACATTTAGATAGTTTTATGGTTATATTTGATTAATGTTATGTTTGATGTTGTGTTGATAATTGTTATGTTATGCATTAGATTTTCTGTTATAACAGAGGCTCAGCCAAAACAGATGACTTCTGCCTCTGTGCTGATGCAGTTTGGATTCTATAATCTTGACGGTTTTAACACTTTTTGGATTATGTAATCTGGAAATATCATTTCCCACCCCATTTGTTGACTTTCAACGAGGTGATTTATACATTTTGGATTAATCAATCAGGAAATTGAACAAACATTTCAGATTATGTACTCCGAATCTATTCATTCAAAATTGGCATCAACATCCATCAAGGTGATTTAAGTACCAAAATCCACGAATAAATCTGGATTTCATTTTCCGGAAAGAGTTCGGATTATATATTCCAAACTAGGGATATTTTTGGAAAAAAAATTGGGTGCGCGAGAATTCCACAAGGTGGGAAAAGTAATACTCTAAAAAAGATTATTATTTTTTTACATCTTATAAGCTTCTTGTGCAATATATTATGTTCAGATTTTATAATCAGAAATAGATTATAGGTATTTTTGGATTGTATAATCTGAAACATGGCAAAATAAATAGAAAGTGCGTTGTTATTGATATCAAAGGTCTTTTTGCTGACCGTCGTACAATTCCAGCATAAACTACAAAACAATTTCAGAGATTGTATGAGCGGTCGGCTGTGACCATGATATCATAAACACTTCTAACCAAAAAAGAGAAGGAAAACACAATAAAGTATGAGAAATGAAGAATGAATGAATATGTTGAAGCATGCAAGACTGTTTATAGCCATAAACATATCCTAGATTGTAACTACAATCAAATAAAACATTTACAATGCATAAACCAACAAAAATAACATTAAACACACCACAAATCGTCCAGATCTTTGGTGTAACGCCATCGTCCACACAGTTTGAGAGGGTTCAGATTATATAATCTAAAACCATCAGAACATTTTCAGATTGAATAATCTGAACCGCTCCAGAGTGTGTTTAAGTTTGATTTTTGGAGTATTTTCATAGTGAATAACATAGGGAAAAAATACAAAATATAATTCAACGACGTAAAATAACATAATAACAAAAGCGGTGATGAAAGGGAAGATGTTCGAAGAGGTACTTTTCTACTTGATCCACATGCATTGCCAACTAACATATTTCTATTGTCAAAGCAACAAGATCTAGCTCATATCAACCTCTTGTTGTTCCTATCCTTCAGATAATTTTTCAGAGTTTTTGTTGTGTTTTACAACATATGAACTAAGCACATTAATTTATAGAAATTTTTGTGTGTCGTGAAACACAAAAATTATCGGTGCAATGTGGACCACACAAAAAACCTGCGTTGAACTAGTTCAAAGTATATAATCTGAACCTGACTTGCACCCTACAAAACACGAGTTTTAACATAATAAGTTTAATTTCAGCAACATACATTAAATATAGGGTTAAATATGTTTTTGATCCCTATAAATATGTCAACTTTTCGTTTTAGTCCCTCTAAAAATTTTCTTCAGGTTTTGGTCCTTAAAATTTTTTTCATCTTCACTTTTGGTCCCTCCTTTAAAGTAAACTCATATGTAAAATTCATATTTTTGAATAAAATTTTGTAGAAAAATTCATAATATTATGAGAA
>Ga0315915_1004844_pt1 | contig 16889 bp, 10 predicted proteins | sample MpolbnodulesMG_FD_207738 | JGI IMG/M metagenome (GOLD analysis project Ga0315915, IMG submission 207738) | Medicago polymorpha root nodule microbial communities from Los Angeles, California, United States - branched nodules | ecosystem: Host-associated > Plants > Roots > Nodule | place: USA...
AGTTTTTATGTATGAACTTCAGAACATTCTGAAGTCAGAATATTAACTTAACACTTCCAAGTAAACTACTTGAGAATTGTTTTTAAGTTTCAGGATAATTTTTAAAGGGTCACAATTCAAACCCCCCTCTTCCTTGTGACTATTTTATCTACTTCAGTCATGGCGTACCCTTTCCCAACAAATACCCCATCCATAGTAATAGAGTACATATCAAATGCTATAATCTGTTCAAAACCAACCCTATTTAAAAGAAACCCAGAAACTAGATTCTTCCTAATGTTTGAAGTGTGCATCACATCCTTCAAAATCAGAGTCTTCCCAGAGGTGAACTTTAGCTCCACGTCTCCAATTCCAACAACTTCAGTGGTGTGAGAATCTCTCAGCAGCACCTTCTGATCATCAACAATAGTGTATGTCTTGAACATAGCACGGTTAAAGCAGACACGGCGAGAGGCGCCAGTGCCTATCCACCATCCATCAGATCCACCAACCATGTTGGTTTCAGTTATCATAGCGGTGTACGGCTGCTCCTCAGTTGTTGTCAAGTGAGCCTGAGCTGGAGCCGGTCTAGTAGATTGGTTCCTACACTTTCTTGCCATATAACCTGGTTGACCGCAATTGTAACAATTGAACGGCTGAGCAAGATCATTCTTTGGTGGTTGCTGATTTGGTACCTTTTGTTGGTTCCCATTCTTATTTCGATTGGAATTCTTATTTACAGGGCGGTTATGATTCTTAAATTGTTTGTCGTTAGGCTTCAGAACAACACCTACATATTTCTTTTTAGTGTTGTTTGTAACGCTCTACTTCTATTAAAGCAATAAAACACGCGAATAATACAAATATTCAAGAACTAAACGTTACGTCTTCAAATGAATCTCAAAACATCATGCATATATAAAATTTCTCAAAAGTCGCAGCGGATATATAACATACATCTCCAAAAGTATACATGTCATAAATCAACATACATCACCAAACAAAATCTTCAAAACCCGACATATGGGCAAAATCTCAACAACATAACAATTCCAGCATAACAATGTAAAGACGGACATCCTAATCAGAGCCTAATATAAGACTCTAACAGATAAACAGAGGAAGCTCCCGCTATCCTCAAGCAACTCACCAAGCAACTAAAAGATCACTCCTGCACGCCGTCTACCCATTCATACAAACAGGTAGGCAGTCAAAGACCACTAGGGGTTAGCTTCACATCAAACATAGACAAACATAAGCATTCATGGATTCATGCATAACGCATATACATACACAACATTCCTAGAATACTACCATCACACAAATATCACCCCAGATCAACATTAATCATGTTATCATACTTCTATCATAACACTTCAAGCATATTCATACCTTAAATCATCATCGGGATTCATCACTTAACAATATCAATCAATATAAGAGTTGCTCACATTATTCCTCATTTAACATAATTAACTCCACAAATACAATTCAACATTTCAAAGTTACAAACAAGGAAATTATCTTCACCAAAAGATCACCCAATCACATACATATAATTCTCACTTCATCATTTCACCAAAATAAACATCATCATTTATAATCACCAAGTGTACAAGTATAACAAACATCATTAAGTACACAATTCACTAATGCACATAAACATTTATGCACATATTCAACTAAATCACATAATTCACCATTCACAACATCTACCAGACACATAAGCAATTATGACTCATGCCAAAACATGTAATGCACCTGGGCACGACATCTATGTGCATGTAGTGCCGACACCAGCAACGTTTAGGCCGTCACCCCGTGATGCCAACAATACATCACAATCACCTCAAATGGATATAAATTTCCCACAACAACGTCTAGGCCATCACCCCACAACTTATGAATGCATGAACATATGACACACTATGCACATGTTCAACAACAACTCGCCATCATTGGATATAATATCTTATATCACCTTCATTTTATATACATGCATTCACCAACAATATCACCATCAAGATTAGAATGCCACCAACAATCAACATTCAACATGTTCAACAACGACAAAACAGAAACACGTTTGTCACCAATCATTCATCAAATAATCATCACCAAAAACAAACACATCCAATTATCATCATCAAATTACATATAATAATTCAACAACATAATTCAATACATGCTATCACCACATCCAATTATCAACATTAAGCATGTATAAATTCATACTAACAATCAACAACATGATTATTACAACTCAACAATTCCACATAATTTCTCACAATTCAAGTAACGGAGAAAATACACCATACTATAATATCATCATATTCAACACCTAACAAATCATTCACACATCTTCATATAATCATATCAAGATATATACAAAATATTTGCAAAGTATTCGGTCTTAAAGATCATTTTCGACAAGTTTGTATATCGCTTCACAACTTAAAAACAATTAAGACAATTGAATCCAAACTAAGAAAATAAGTTCTAGTGCCTCAACTATGTATACACTTAGATCACATATGAGTGTAGTAGCGTATACATGTGCGTTTCACCGGCCAATACCGATAAATCCCAAAAATTCACCTAAGTTCGTCTCATGGTATCATTTTGCAAAACCAATTCATTTTCAAATTGAAACCAAATTAAACCACTCCAAAACATCACAACTTCATGGTTACATACTCATTTATTCACAATAAAGACTTCCTTAAACTCAATATAAATTTTGAAGATGTTTCATAATTTAGTTAAAAAGGTATGATAAGGTTTCATGAAAAATGCTGCATGACCTATGTGTAGTAATTTGATCATATATCAAGTTCTAGAAAACATTTTGAAGTGGGACCAAAGCCATTGGAAAGATGACATCTATATCTAAAACTTTCATGTTTACAACTAAGGCTGAATCGATTCAAACAAAGTCAGAGAGAGAAATGAGACGATTAAAAATTGTCTGAATCGATTCAAATCTGCTCAGATGCAGATTAATACGATTCAAACCTTTCTGAATCGACTCAATGACACGGAAAACACATTTTGAGCTACGGGTTCATTCCCAAATCATCCCAAAAATCCCTATTTTGATCCCCAACATACCCAAAACGAAAAAATCATTTTCCAAAGTTCGCATACATCATTTAGACTCTTTTTGCAACAATACTAAACAACTTATATTTCGATTCACTTACTTCTTCAAGGTTTTAACAACCACAACTTACACACAATCAACACATATGTCACTCTCAATTCATGAAATGACATTATCAACAACACTTAACAACAAACACAACTCACAATCATGAATTCAACCACAATTCAACAACACAATATCACAATTCATCAATTTGTGCAAAATTCACAAAGTACCCATTTCTATATAACTTGAGCATGCAATTTCAACATCAACAACTTAATTATCATCAGATTCACATACCCAAACATAGCACTAAAATAAGAGCACGAATTTCATCAATTAAATTCACAATAATCACTTCTTCATAATAAGCACTTTTGAAAATAAGTAGAGAAGAGATTATACTAAGAGATTATGAGAGAAAACTAGCCCCCTTACCTCAACACTTCACAAATCTAAGCTAGTGCTTCACTTTAACACCAATCCCTTGAATCTCTACCCTCTTCTTGCTTTCCTTGTTCTTCTCTCTTCAAAACCCTTTTTCTTTCCTCTAGCACTTTCTCTCTCTACCTCTCTCAAAACTATGAAATGAATGTGTAACCCTATTTTCATTAATGACTAATGCTTATATAGGCTCTACACAATTGGGTTTAACCCTCTTAATGTCTTAATGGGCTCACAACACTTAATAACCAATTCAAAATGTTTCTACTCACTTAACAGTAAAAATAACGATTATTATCGACTCTTAATTAATTACCCCACTTTCTAGTTACTTAATAACAATAACTATTCTCACTCAAACCACTAACATAATCTTTATGGTAAAATTACTAATTTACCCTTGCTCACAAATGACCAAAATACCCTTCTATCACTAAAACCCATCAAAATACGTACATAGACAAATAATCACATACCAGCACATATAAACACACATAAATAAATAATAAAATAAATCTAGCGAAAAATGGGCTGTTACATCGTTGTTCGAGACAACAAACACCTCTTCATTCAGTTCATGTTTCCTTGCCTCTTCTTCAATTCAAATTCGAGTAATAAGACTTTCAAGAGAAAACTCCTTAGTTTTATGTCTAAGGGTATTCTTGAAGTCCTTCCAAGCAGGAGGCAGTTTATCAATCACAACGACGATTTGAAACTGTTCGGATAACTTAATCCCTTCCACAAAGATCTCATGAGCTAAATTTTGAAGATCCTGAGATTGTTCTTCAACAGACTTATCATCGGTCATCTTATAGTTCAGATACCAGCTCACAACAAATTTTTTCGAGCCATCCTCTTTAGTGTTATATTTATTCTCAAGAGCATCTCAAACATTCTAAGCTGTATGGTGGATAATGTACAGATCGTACAGATGATCCACGAGACAGTTCAAGATGAAATGTTTACATAAGTAATCATTTTCTTTCTAGAAGAGTATATCTTTATTGGCCTGTTTCACCTTTTCAGCATTTTCAGCAGTAAGCCTTTCCAACTCAACCTTTCTAGTAGGATCAGAAGCATCTGTATCCATGGCTGTCGTATCGTTACTATTCGATGTCGTAGGAATCAAAAGTACTGGTATCACAGGTGTGTCCTCCTGCAAGACGTTGGCAACTTTTTTCGTAGTTAAGAAAAACATCATCTTTGTTTGACAATGCTTGAAGTGACTGCCGTGAAACTTAAACGGTTTATTGAAATCAATTGTTGTTCCAGTCACGGTAATTTCGTTGGTAGTCATATTGTTTTTTCAAAAACGTCTTAAAATTGTTGTATTTGTGTTTTTAAAAAATCTACCAAAGGATTTACCAGGTTGAGTCACGACCATGTCGCTCTCTTTAAGACGTTTCGCGGCACTACCCAAGTTTGTGCAAGGTAGACTAACAACTGCGCCGCCTCCAGGATAAAACTGCCAAATCACTATTACGATTACGCACTGCACAATATGTAATCGCTCGAGAATATACACCTCAATATGGATTAATCGTTTGATTAAAACCACTCAGTATGGTACGTGACCACTCGAATCGAAACCGAAAGGGACAGAAAGGAGTATAAGTAGAAGAATGACTCGTTAACACAAGTCGATGGGAGAAGAGAGGAAAAGCAGAGGAATCATCAACTGTGAATTTCGGTGTAAAGAATGAGTGGGGCGAGCTCTCCTTTTATAGGGATAGTTCATAACAAAAGAACGAGTAACTTGGGGATTAAGTCAGCTTAATCCTCAAGTAAACGCGTTTTCGTTTCTTAATTGGATATATCCGGAAACTTTTGGATACGCGTTTTGGATCGGGTCGGATCGTAACAATTTTATTTGTTACGCGTAGTGCTTTCAGATAATTATTTAATTAATTAATTAATTTAACATTTTCAAGTGATAAAAAAAATATATATCATTTTGACCCAAGCCCAGGCCGGCGGCGGCTTCGCGCGCGTGATATATATGTTTTTCTAAGCGCTCACCTGTTCACAAAAGTGGGTACCCTAAGGGCACACCCTTGGAGGTCACTCTTCCCTTATATAAATAGTTGCTAGTTGGTGTGGCTCACCAATGTGGGACACTTTTAAGTCACACACACTAGTTCTTACATTGTGTTTTTCTATCCAATTTTCTCACTAGATTTAACTAGTGTTCCAACATAATCAAGGATTGGAAGGCTAAAGTGCTACGTCGATGCTTCTTTTTCGACTTCCACAAATTAGTTTGGCATAGGCATATGTGTATTTCAATGGGTGTTTTGTACTTGCCAAAACAACATGGTTCACCTCGTTGTGCTCAGTAGATGTAGGAGAGGCTTTGGAGATTATATCATGTTATTCGGTGGATCCATATTAAATGTTGATTTTGAGGTTGATTCGAAACGGATAGTTGATTATTTCAAGCAGAGCAATGAAGACATCATCGAATTTGGTGTTATTATGGATAGCAGCATACACTATTGTTCTCTTTATTTAACAAACTCTCATGTTAAGTTTACTATGAAGTAAACGACTGAGGTTGTCCATGAATTAGCAAAAACGATTAAGCTTACATAGCTTTAGTATTTTTTATGATGGACCAACATTTATAAACGATTTGGTTGCCCATGAATATTCCTTTTTTCAGTTTTGGCTAAATTATGTCAATAATACAATGTGATAAGTTTGGCTTTATTTTATTTGTTAATGTACATGCATTTATAATTTAAAAAAAAGTGCTTTTTCAGATAAGTATGTGATTAAATGTGCATGCATTCAAATGATCCATATGGTATACACTGCAATAATATTCCTTTTCAGTTTTTGGCTAAATTATGTCAATAATACAATGTGATAGGTTTGCCTTTATTGTAATTTTAATGTACATGCATTTATAATTAAAAAAGTGCTTATTTAGATAAGTTGTAATGACTTAAATGTTCATGCATTCAAATGAACCATATGCTATACACTGCAGTAGAATTTCTTGTTTTCAGTTTTTGGCTAAAGTATGACAATAATACAATGTGATAGGTTTGGCTTTAATTTAGTTTTTGATTAACTTGCCATTGCATAAAAAATCAAAAGTTTATTTTTCTTTTTTTAGTCTAACATTGAAATACACAAATATTAAGTGTTAAAAGGTGGAGCATTGTATCCGACCGGACTCAATTGACATGTCGATATTGTTAGTTGGAATTATTTATCTGAGTTTAAACTTGAGACCCTGATATTATGTAAATGAGTTTGAGGTGGTGTTTGTCATTTCATTTACTCCTTCAAAATAGTTAAAATTTTATAGTTTGAATTTGTACTTCAATATATCAAATGTTCGTTCTTTTATCATCTAAATCATACTTACAAGACAATCAAATGTAGTTAAAGTATCAATATTGTGTCAGTTTTTTATTCTTTATCTTTTTCTAGGATATGTATCTGTGAAGTATCTTCTAAGTATCATTGTGTATCTGCGGAGTATCATATAAGTATCCGTTAAAATATTTTTTAAAAATTTAAATAATTAATTCCGATACTTCGTGGGTGCGTATCTGCGAGTATCCATAAAGTATCGGTATCCGATACAGGTACGTCTCCGTTTTGGAGTATCCGGACTTCATTGCTCAAGACACTTTAAATGATTAATACTTAGTTTAACAAGTATATCTATGCAAGAATTTTCTTTCCGAAAAATGTTTCTAGAAATTTTGTAATAGCTATTTTAACGGACTAGTTTTATTCTCATTTACAATTTATTAATATAATTTTTTTTTACTAGAATATAATAATATAATTTTAGTGAGTGTTACAGATGAGAGAGAATATTTGAAAAAATTGTACAGAATAATAAAAAATATGCATCAAAAAGTTCGCTAATAAAAAATATGCCTATAAGTAAATCCCAAGTAGTTCCTACTTCCGACATTCATAGATCACTTTTCTTTTTTTCTCTTTTGAAAATTGCTTTTCACACTTTAAATGAAGCTAACAATCATCATAAAATGACAAGTTTAATCCCAACGGTAGTTAACGGTCGCTGGATTAACCAGCGATAGTTAACTACCAATAGAATTTTGAATTAAACTTATCATTTTATGGTGTTTTTTAGTTTTGTGTGAAGTGAGAAAAGCAATTTTCAAGTAAGTTTGATTTTTCAGTTTACATAAATCAACAATCATACACTTATTTTTCCTACTCCCCCAACTATCATTATTCCTCTTTCAATCGTTTCCTTTGTTTATTGATATACAAAACTCTTCTTTACATTTTTATTATATATGTGAGATGAGATTTATTACTCTTTATATTCAATATTTTGCGTGAGAATATTATGTTTTTTATTTAGTTTGTTAGGTGTGTATTCTTAAGGGTCCGTTTGTTTTATATTTACAAAAAATGGATTTTTCTTTGTATTTGTAAAAATGGATTTTTTTTGAAAATATACTCAAAAATAGTAGAAGTTATTTCAAACTTATTTAGTATAAGTTAAAAAGGATATTTTGACTTTCGTTAACTTAAATATTTATTGTTTGAGATTTTACATAGTAAAGATCACATTTTTTTTTTAAAATAACATCTTTCAAAAATGATTTTCATGAAAAACTATTTTGAAATAGGTTTTTTTTTTTAGAGATTTTTCAAAATTTTAATATCCAAAAAAATTATAACAAGATGATGAAATACTTAGAATGACATTTTAAGATAAGTTATTCAAACAAATTTTTCATTTGAAGCTTTCCATAAAAATTTCTTTATTAAAAAATTATAGGAAAAACATATTACACTACAAAAATCTATTTTAAAAAGAAGGTATAACAAACAGGCCATAAATATCTTTGTCATGCTTGGTGATATAGCAATGTAAAACAGTTGAATGTTTGAACGATACATTTGGAAATTACTATATGCTAGACAAATAAGAGTGAAAATACGCACCTAGTGAGTTTTGAGCTCCAAGAAATAGTTAGGCACCAACATGTTGAGTTTCTAACTTTCTTTTATATTATCAACTTTGCCCTCTTTTGCACTTACCAGCAGGGGAGGTTCCAGACATTATAGTTTGGTGTGGTTAAATTATGAACTAAATTATCATTTTTTTTGATGGTTGGGGTTTGAACCTCTAACATTGTATATATTATGCATTGTCCATACCAACTGAGCTAAACTTACGAAGACATTATGAACTAAATTATACTAAAGATAAAACGTAACATCGGTTGTCTTTAGGAAACACAAGAAAATTAGGAGATATTAAGTCATAGAAAAACTCTGACTTTTGCCAAATATATAGTATTTTTGTCGATATATTCTCTTGACTAGTAAGTGCAAAAGGGGGAGAAGTTGAGTGGTCAAAATTGCTCTTTTTAAATTTGGAGATCAAAATTGCACAATTATAAAACTTAGGCTAATGAAGATGTTATGTGGTGCAAAATGGTTGGCCAATGTCACATGACATTGGCACCTCAATGTCACCAAAGTGCTACCCATATAATATGTGGTCAACTGGTCATTGGTCATGTGTGAATTAGAAAACCTCTCTTGAGGGTCCTGACGGGGAAAATACTAGCATTGACCATGACGACTCTGAATATCAACGCGTTGTGGGTAAAGCTATTATCTCTTTTGGGCTCTTTGAGATACACGGAAATATTATTCTTTTGGAGCATTGCAAACGATGACATCTTCTTCAGGTCAAAAACCCACCACTCGTCATCTTCATCCATTAAAAGTTAACAATTTTCACCACCGTATAATCCTTATCACTTTACCATACTCCATCTCGTGTTTGTTTGTGCTCTGTTTCGCCGTCACACCCGCCACGGTAAGCCGTTCATTTTATAAAATTTTGTTTAATAGTATGGTTGAATAATGATCGAGGTATCCCCATATGATTTGGTCTCGCAACGTTTATCTCTATCATTTTACAATCAAAACCTCTATTTTTGGCCAATTCTCTTATTCTCAAAATAAGTAAATAAACAACAACATCAACAATATGCGAGTATTGTAAATGACTCCTTTTGGTGTGACTCCTTTAAGCTGAAATTGTAATATGAAGTTAAACCAAATGTTGGTCTCGGTTATTTTCAAATTGAGTAGTGATATGTGTACAATCATTTGCGATAACCTTATTTTTCTCTCTTTTTATTGGTAAAAAACGATAGAGAGAGAAAAAAAAAGAATAAAATCATAACGTAAGTATGAGATATGGTTGTTCAAAAGTTGTCTGAGTGTTCAAATGTCATTCTCTTTCGAAGAGAAATGATATTTTTACAACCATTTTGTGACAACATTCTCTCTCATACTCACATTATAATCTTATTATTTCTCTTCATTTTTCTCTCTCCATTGTTTTTTACCAATGAAAAGAGAGAAAAAATAAGTTGTCGTAAAAGTTGTATCAAATAGTTGTTCAAATATCACTGCTCCTTTCGAATTACGTGAAAGGGCTTCACAATTACCATTTAGATGTACAAAACTTAGTTGTTTTTTAATCCGAGGGTATTGGAAGCCACTTGTTAGACACCCAATTTTAATCGAGATTTTCAATAAATTTTAAAAAATATTCAATTATGGTAAGTTTTTTGGATTTACGTTTATCATGTTGTATTTTCATTTTTATTTATAAAACAAACAACTATACATGTACCATGTTGTTTTTTCATGTGCACTCACTAAGCACATTTGTTTGGTCCATGAGTAACATTTTTTGGATTTACTTATGTGTATCATGTTGATTTTTGGCTTCCCTCAACAAAAAAAAAGGTTGATTTTTGGCTATTATTTATTTCTCCCTATGCGTTACTCACGCGACCTATTTTTCTTTCTCCAAAATATCCTTTGCTCAGGTTATATAACATGAACTATGTTTTTTATTATATAATCTGAATTGTTCTTAAATGGATCATGCCTGTCCAAAACCTGTAAATATATAGTTCAGAATTTATTTGTCGAAACCTCACAATATTGTTCGGCAATTAAAAACCAAAATGTCGCAAATCCCTCGTAAGACCATGTTTAGAGGCAGATTGCAGTATAAAAATTGACACAGATTGGATTATATTTGTCGAACCTTTAACAAACAGTTTGAATTATATTTGTCGAACCGTGTCAACACACAGAGGCAAAGAATTAGTTCATTGCTTAAATTTCGCAATAATTTTTACAAACTCACTATGATATCAAACAACTACCAACCACATGAACAAGTTTCAAAATCAACAAGTTTATTGTGGTGTCATATGTATCTTCTTATCCGACATAATTGATCGTTCCATTCTGTTTCATTTTAATGACCAAGAGAGTAAGTTGTTGTCTCATAGAGTATATAATTGATTGTCCGTTCTGTTTCATTTTAATGACCAAGAGAATAAGTCGTTGTCTCATAGAGTATACTATGAGTAAGTCATTGCCCTATACATCTTCTTAATCTTGATGATTGTAACATAGTTCTTAAAGTGGATTAGTTGAAATGTATATCACATCAAATTCCATTATGATTAAGTCATTTAGCTTTAGAAATGAAAAGTATATTTATAGAGTTATAGTTTGTGGTGAAGCCAGGGTCGTTCCTATGTAATAAGAGACCCAGCTCTTTTTTTAAAATATGCCCTCTAAAATAAAAACATCATTTTTTTTTTGTAGCTAAGCTTTATTAAAAAATCAGAATTAGAAGAACTTCTAAACATGAAACGAAATAAAAAAAAATTAAGTGAAAGAGAGGTGAAATTTATCTAACGGTGTCGTTTGGATTTATCATTCTTCCGTTGTGGAAAGGGGAAACAAATGGTTTATGTGAAAAAGAAATGATTGTTGTGATTCTTTTTATTGAAATAACTTTCCAAATTGACTCATTAAGTGATTATACAAATTGGGGTGGCTTGGTAGCATCAAATTTATGTCCAAAAATGAGAATTAGATTCTAGAAAAAACTCAAACGTGTACCGAAGAAAGAAAAAGAAGTAACATATATTTTTGTTATTCAAGTGGGGGTGTGGTATTAGAATTAATTTTTTTTTTGAGGCTCATAAGTTTTTGAGGCCCGGCTTGGTTGAGCTGCTTGCGCACCCCAAGCCCGGGCCTGGGTGAAGCATAGAATGAAAAGTACGGGGTCATAAGGTGGAATAGTTCAGACAACAAACACTTGGTGACTCTGAGGAAAGCTTGGATGGGTAATGTTAGAAAATAAAATAATGCCACATAATATCTTCATATTATGCTACAAGCAAATACAATTGTATAATTATGTAATCTTCATTTTGTTGCTTAATGATATAATCTCCATTACTTATGAATTTATATATGCTTTTTTATAAATATTTATAGTAAATAAACATGACCACATTTATTAAAATTTCTGGATCCATTTTCGATTAAAGATGTCAAAATATCAATGTTGATGTGTTAATTGCAATTAACAAACTCATGATAAAATTCTTGTGTTTGTGCTATGTTTCCACCATCGTACCAGCCCCATAAGTGTTCTCTCATTTTTCATATTTTGTTCACTATTGCAGTTGAAGTGGGTAGAGTGTTCAAGGTTTTTCCCACACGATTTGGTCTTGCAACTTTTTGTGTCTACATTTTCAGAATCAAAACCTTTAATTTTGGTAATTTTTCTCTTAAACTCAAAATAAAGAAAGAAAAGTAACATCAACATTATGTGTGATATTAATTAAAGTGTGAATTACCAAAAATGACTTTAATATCACAAACTTAGTGTTTTTCTCTTCTTATTGTGGGATAATTTGTTGACAATCCGATTGCAATGAGATTTCCAATATTTTAAAGAAACATGCCTAAAATATTCTTCAATTACAGTACATTTTTAGAATTTATTTATGTGTATAATCTTTTTGACAAACAAAATATAAAAACAATCCCCTCAAAAAAAATATGAAGAAAAAAACATTCTCTTAAAAAAATGAAAAAACATCAAGAATAGAGAGGAGTGCACACACTAAACCCTAGTTTGGCTCATGAGTAATATCATTATATTTGTATTCACAAATAGTCCAAAGAGGAACAAATGGAAAAGACAAAAAATAACTGATTAGAATCATTTGACAGTGAGTGTATTTCCTTGTAAAGTATTTGACCAAACACATTTCTTCTTAACTTCTTACTTTTTCCATTTCCATGTAAGAAATATAGTTGGACATTGAAGTTAAGACAAAACACAACAACAATAATAGGCATCCAATGCTAGCTGCTCTCCTACATAGTATACATGAGCGGCCGCGAAGCTAGCACTATTTTTACGAGGGGGTCAAATATAAAGAAAAAAAAAAATTAAACACTAATATACAAAGCGTAATTAATTTTACTCATATTTAATGAAACTGCAACAAAGAAAATAAAAGCTAACAATAGTTATTTATAAAAGTTGAGCTTTGAAGAGTTTTTAGAAGTCAAATTTATCCATAATTGAGCATTAACAACTTTTTTTTGTAATATTAACTAATCTTTTTAGAAGTTTATTTTTAACTGCCAATTAGTAATCTAAAAATTAACTTAAGAGGAAAAACGAGTACAGAAAAATAAACATTTGAATCCAAAAGCCCTTCACCTAAATAAAAATATGACTATAAATATATCCCCAAGTGACTGCCACTCCCAACATTCATAGGATTCCAATAACCTATTTCTCTCTCATTCTTTCTCTATTGCAAAAAAGTTTCACTCTTAATTCTCATTCTTAAAAAAATACATCAACAATTCTGCACTTATCAATTCTTTGTTGCAATTAATATTATTATCTACTCTTACCTCCACAAATTGATCTAACTATTTCAACTTTACTTTACTCATTGAAATCGAACCGTTCTCCACCATCATGGACTTCATCATAGTGTCTTTGGAGTGTTACAAACTACAAAGTACTTTGAGGAAGTTCATGGATTGCTAGATGAATTGTTGGTAGCAATGTCAAGTGTCTTTTATTTGCCTGACCTCTATGAAATAGGAAGCCACAAAAGGTTCAATATAGTACCCTAGTGCAAAGGAGAAATCAACAATAAAATGGGCACCCTTTTGTTGGAAGAAAGGAGAGTATAGCTAAGAAATTAAAGTGATATATACGGTAATAAGAACTAAGAAAACTTAGCCTATCATATTTTACTTTATACATTTCCTTTAATATCCCAATATTCTTTTTAAACACGTCGTTAATTAAAAAAAAACTTTTTTATTATCATCTAAAAAAGAAGACTTCACAGCAAAAATCACAACTCATGAACTTCATCCATCTAAATCTAATAGTAATAACCATTTTCACCATAGCACCAACCCACTTTTTCCTTTCACAACATCTTTTTCATGATCCCACATCTCATGTCGACCATGAAAATTTAATTGTTAGAATTTTTTTTTATCCGGGATTCGAACCTCGGACCTTACATATATTATGCATCGCCCTTACCAACTGAGTTTAGCTCACATGGACTCATTGCTAGAAACTGATATGAGTCAGATGTATTTTAAGTGGACTTTTATTGGATTTTTATTTATTTTTATTTATAAAATACACTTGTGGCTTTTTTCATTTTAATTAAAAAAAATTACACGCATGACATCCTACTCACTTAAATGAGGAGCCACTTGAGCGTTGACCTAGTCAAAATTAAGGGGGCTTAAAAGTTGTAAAAGGGGGAAAACTTCGGGGGTAGAAAGTGATTTTTTTTAATATGGGGTCAAAATCGCAACTATGACAAAATTAGGAGGCTAAAAGTGCGTTCAAGCCAAAATTATTTTATGTTTTACCTTTAAATTATGAAACTTAAGGAGAAAAAAAACATGTGAAATACTTTTTGAGCATGTCTATCCATAGCAAGTCTTTTAAGAGTCTTAAGACCATAGTCATAAGTTTGGACGCATTAAAAAAAACAAAATAATCAATTAGTTACCACACTTTTACTAAAAAAAATAAAAATTTAGTTACCACTCTTACCTTTTTTTTATGGTTGTCAGCACTCCTACCTTAAATATCTCTTTGGTCCTTAAATAATTTGAAAATTCAATTTGACCACTTAATTTTAAACTTGGTCAATTTAATCCCTTAATTTATTTTAAAAATTCAACTTCTATTGTTAACTTTAAAACCAGCCATGTTCTGATCTTTTAACTTACGTAAGTTAATGTAGTTTAAGCTCTCAACTTAAACTCTTAATATATGAATATAGCATATTCATAAGTTAAGGGATCAAGTTGTGTTAAGTTACATAAGTTAAGAGACAGAATTGATCGGTTTTAAAGTTAATGAAGGTGACTGAACTTTTAAAATAAATTAAAGAATAAAATTGACCGTTTTTAAAGTTAAGAGACAAAATTAAACTTTTAAAATAAGTTAAGAGATCAAAGTGATATTTAAGCCTTTTTAAAAGTTAATGATATTTATTTTGTGCGTAAAGAAAAATATAGTTTATTTTTTATTTTTATTTTAAACAAAGATAATTTATAAAATCTATAATATATATAAAGAAAATAACATGTTTTGCCTTTTTGAGCTGACATTTTCTCTTTCTCAAACTACCCTCATCTTTAAATATAAATAGCACATATATAACAAATAGATGAGAGTAAATTCAAATATTAAAAAAAGTGTAACAAATTCATTATTTATTGTCCACGATATATCTTTTTTTTTCCTTATTCCTTAAAAAAGATCATTGATGAGAGTGAATTCAAAATTAAAAAAAATGTAACAAATACAATATGAATTTATATTATATTTTTTGTTATATTGTTGGTTTCATTGAAATATATAATCATAGTTAGTTTGATCTATTATAATTTTAAATAAAAAACATTTATATTTTTACTTTTAATCAAAATTAAAATTTCTTAGAAAAATAGTGTTCATAATTTTCAAACGTTAGCGCAATAAAAAGAACGAAAAGACGGGCACGTCGCTAGTAAACTATAAAGATAGTTTATTTTGATTAAAGAGAGACTTTTTGGTGGTTACAACATGTTAATTCTCTCACTCATTTATTTTTCATTCTTTTAAAATAGACTTGAATGCAGTTTTTTTAATGTCTATAGTCTGACAAGATCGCAATTATAGTCCTCACATTTTTTAATTGCACAATTTTTTATCACCTATTTTAGAAAATATGACCAACTTGTGATTTTGTTAATCTAATTCGATTACTTGGCAATATATTATGCAACCTAAAATAAAATGAATGATCTATCGCTAAAAAGTCTTAAAAAATCGGGTGTTAAATTGAGTAGTGACCAAAGGTGTTTCTGACCCCTTAACTTTGATTCGAATCCAACATGATTATAATCCCAAGATTGCCTAATTCGAATACCAACAAGTCTCATTCGAATCAACCATACAAGATAACATTTAAACCCCATTTTCAACATCATGATTCAAATCAACATATTATTGTCATAACCATGATTTGAATTATCAACTCCATAAGCTAAAACACAAAAGACGTGATATGAGCGCACATGTGTACGAGAGAAAATGTTATGATTTTGTTGTTTTAATAGGCAAAAATAGGATTAAGAATGTTAGAGGGAAAAATTTAAACATTTGCATTGATTTACAAAAGGAAAAGGTTGATAAAGAAGACAACTTAAGAAAAGTTGATTGTTAATGATAATAACTTATTCATCCTTCTAAGTTCTAACTTAACTTTCAACTTCTAACACATATTACTTCAACATATCATATCATACCATACTTCATATCATACTTATTATAAAAACTTATAAGGTCAAGCAAATGCTTAACCCTAATAGCTTTGATATTTTTTCTCTCAAACATATAACCTAGGAGTGTTAAACAAGCCATCATACCTCATTAATGCTGTTTTCAAATTTTAAAATTTGAATTTTCCCTCCCAAGCATGTAACATAGGTGTGCTAAACAAGCTATCATACATCATTAATGATGTTTTCAAATCATACTTATCATAAAAACTTATAAGGTCAAGCAAATGCTTAACCTTAATAACTTTGGTATTTTCCCTCTCAAACATATAACCTAGGTGTGTTAAACAAGTCATCATACCTTGTTAATGTTGTTTTCAAATTTTAAAATTTGAATTTTTCCTCCCAAGCATGTAACATATGTGTGTTAAACAAGCTATCATACCTCATTAATGATGTTTTCAAATTTTAAAATTTGAATTTTCCCTCTCCAATCATGTAACCTAGGTGTGTCAAACAAGCTATCATGCCTCATTAATGTTGTTTTCAAATTTTAAAATTTGAATTTGCCTCCCAAATGTATATGTCATCACTTAAGAGCCTTTTGTGTTGCCAACTACTTAACTTAAAGTATGATGTT
>Ga0315915_1004845_pt1 | contig 16887 bp, 18 predicted proteins | sample MpolbnodulesMG_FD_207738 | JGI IMG/M metagenome (GOLD analysis project Ga0315915, IMG submission 207738) | Medicago polymorpha root nodule microbial communities from Los Angeles, California, United States - branched nodules | ecosystem: Host-associated > Plants > Roots > Nodule | place: USA...
ATTGGCTTAGTTACCACATAGTGTTTCCTGAACATGTGCCAGACCATCTATATCAATTTGGCACCTTAGGAGGCTTTTCAAAAAACAATTGCTCCGCTTTTCAGCTTATATGGTTATCTTGTGTGTGGGTGATTTGGCTTGAAAGGAATGCTCGTGCTTTTCACCAAACAGAAGTTTCGATTAATCATTTGCTAGATAAAGTTAAGCTTCAATTTTACTGGTGGCTGAAAGCAAATCGTCCTAGTTTTGTTTTCTCCTACCATTCTTGGTGGTTAAACCCTTTACCTTGTTTGGGAATTATTTTGTAACAGAGTAACTCTCTTTTTTAGTTTTCCTGTTTTTGTTCCCCGTTTTTATTGTTGTATTGTATTTGATACTCTTTTAGCTGGATTTTCAGCACTCCTTGTGCTGAAATCTTCAGGCTTTCAATAATATATCTCATTTTAGCTTCTTCAAAAAAAAAAAATCTAGCAAGAGATCATCATGTTAATAGGTTAAGATTAAATCAACAATATATATCAACTCTTTATCAATATGGTCAACAATTAATGGCCTTACATTACAACTTTAAATTTGCAAAATCACATAATTTTATTTGGTCTACGACTAAAAAATAGTAAACACGCTCTTATTTGGTATACAACTAAAAGTCGTAAACACTCTTAAAAATTAAATTATTTTTGTAAATCTATTTAGGTTGATTTGAGATGTAAAGTGTGATTCTCTTCGATGTTAATTTTAGTGTATATTAGTTTAACTTAATAAAAATCTCTTTACAATTTTTTGTCAATAAAAAAATCTCTTTACAATTTAAATTTCTTATATTATTTGTTTTTTTTTCTTCAAATAACCTAATTTAATTTTTTGCCTTGTATCATAACGGCACAAGTTAATATTACTCGTTTTTTTAAAGAGTTACTCAAAAAGTAATTGTGATCATACTTATTTTTTTGTACAAAGAAACATTCGATTCTTTAAGTCTCATACTAGTATGTTTTATGTTTCTTTTTATGTTTATCACAAAACAATCTTATTAAATAAAAAAAAATCTCTTTTATTATTTGTTTTTTTTTCCAAATAACCTAATTTAATTTTTTACCTTGTATCATAACGACACAAGTTAATATTGCTCTTTTTTTTTAAAGAGTTACTCAAAAAATAATTGTGATCATACTTATTTTTTGTACGAAGAAACATTCGATTCTATAAGTCTCATACTAGTATGTTTTATGTTTCTTTTTATGCTTATCACAAAACAATCTTATTAAATATTACAATAAATTTTGCAAAATAAATATATTAGAATGAAATATACTTTCGCCTAAAAAAAATCAATAACTTCACGTCTCTCTTATGTGGTGAACTGAACGAACTGAGAAAGTTGATCAAATCGGAGCAAAGTTTCATTCAAGTTTTCTTTTTAAAAAGTCAAATTAATTTACCGAAATTCAAAGTTTCGTTCATGTTAAATAAGAATGTTGGTTTATGCAAACACTTTGACATTCAAATTTGTACGAGAGCAAACAGTAAAAGAAAGATTGTGTAACATGTGGTGTTGTGGAAGCCAGCGTTGGGGATGGGCAGTTGGAGAGTAAATATATGATTATGCTCTTCCCCCAGTACATTTTGCTCTCACCTAGCTGAAAATACTATAATGCCCCTGCGTTAGTTAAATCACGCTGCGTGACTTAACAAACGCACGTTGTAATTGCTGTGTGACTTAAGTAGTGTTGCGTGAGTTATGTCACACAGCGTGACTTAAGTCATATAACAACAAAACAGACGCCCATTTCCCTCATTTCCAAAATTTTCCAACTTCAAAATTTTTCACCCCAAATCCGAATTTCATCATTCTTGCGCCATTCAAAGCCAATTTCTCTCACAATATCAAGTAAGTGATGATTATCCTACTTCATTGCATTTTGTTGGTTGAAATTTTAGATTTTTTTTGAAGAAATTTAACATTTTTAGGTTTTTACAAATATGGCTTGCATGTTAGTTTTTAGGATTGTTAGTGATGAATTAAGTTAGGAATAATATTTTAGATGTTGTTTAGAGTGAAATGTGGTAGTTTAGGGTTTATAAAAGGTTAGATTTCTTAGTTGTTTGAAAATTGCACTCTATGTGTTTGGTAAAATGTCTCAATGATTTTTTTTTTGTTTTTTGGATTGTTAATGATGAGATTAGTTAGAAATATGTTTGTAAATGTTGATTATAGTTAGTTTAACTACAATGTGGTAGTTTACGGATTGAATTGACACTGTTGAAATATTAGTATTGTTGTTGAATTGTTAGAAATGACACAATGCCCGTGTGAAAATGTGTCATTGATTTTTTGCTTTTTTAAATGTTGTGCAGATATGTCTCGGAGAAATACGTCTCAGAGGCCGCCTGAGCCGCCTCAGGGTAGGAGTGACAGACTTGGGGCAAGGAGGCCTGCCCCTACTAGTAGTGCACGGAGGGAGAAGCAAGAACTACACCCTCCTATGGCTGGTCGAGGGAGAGGTGGGGGCATGAGACTTGCTAGAGTTGATGATGCAGGGGGTCCACGTCACAGACGGGTCCATCCCAGATGGTGGATCCGACACAGTATCAGCAGGATTATCAGGTGTATGAGCAGGCGCATGATCAGGCGTATCATTTTGAGGAGCCTCAGCCTTAATAGTATCAGTTTGATGCGTATCAGCATCAACAGTATGAGGATCATCATGAGCAGCTTGATATTGAGGAGCTTCAGCAGCCTGATGGTGGGGTCATGCTTAGGGGGTGCCGAGGGTGGTGTACAAGTCGGATCGGACGGCTATGCAGGGAGGCCTTCTGACCTCACGCTTTTACCTCGCTTTGGTGGACATGTGGCATGCAGGATATGAGTCGATGCCGATGTAATTATATTTTAATGTTTATTTTACTTCTTTTACTATTTATAAAACTTATTCTAATTATTATTTTACTTATTTAATGTTAGATTTAAATTAATGCAAGAATATATTTAATGTTTATTTTACTTATTATTTATTTAACGGTGTTGTTTTTTGTTTTTGTATTTCAGTTTCGAAAAAAACATAGGGTGAAAGGTATCTTGCACGGGAAGAAGCTGAGCCTTAAAAACTTGACATTGCCTCAGCCGGATACACAAAATGACTGGTTTTGGTGAGAAGTGAATATGTCTGGTCTTACTCGCCTCCTGACTAGTGGGTACGAGAACATCTTTCACGGGTTCATTTGTGCGATGTCAGAGAGATGGCATGAGGAGACCAACAGCTTCCATCTACCTGTTGGGGAGATGACCATCACACTAGATGATGCGGCGTGTCTCCTAGGCATCCCTATCATTGTGATGCTCCTTCCTTATAGAGAGTTAACCCGTGAGGAGGGGATAGAGATGATGCAGGCGAACCTAATTTTTACAGCGAAGGCTGTCGCTAAAGAGGTGGGAAAACAAGGTGCTGCTCATATCAGTTTTTGTGTATTGGAGAGGCGCTGTGAGGATCTCTTGAATAGGTGTAATCAGCTGCTTGAGCCTGACACACAGAGGAGCAACACGAGCAAGCTCAAGTTAGGTTGGCCTGCATTAAGGCGTTTTTGATGCCCTTGGTTGGCTAGACCATTTTTTCCAGCAAAAACAACAAAAACATTAATCTGTTGTGGCTGCTTGCGCTGCAAAATATGGACGAGTTGGACATCTGGTCATGGGGTGGGATGAGACTTGCTTTCATATATGAGCAGCTATCTTTTACCTCCGACTCATTTGTGGCCTCTTGTGGTGGTTACATGACCTTGCTTGTGGTAATATTTGTTTTTCTTCTTTTTTACTTATTGGATCGTAAATGTATAGTTGTTTGTATAATACTTGTGCTGATATAAATTTGTTTCTTTGTGTTTGTAGGGATGGACTTTAGCGCACTTCACGAACATCATTCCGAGGATTGATGATGATTCCTACGACCCTACTATTGCCCCGCTTGTGAATCAATGGAAACCTCCCAGGGGCTTTTCTAAACCAGGACACTATCGAGCTGTCATTGATTTGTTGGACCTTTCTCATGTCATATGGAGGTTGTACGAGAGACGACGACACATCACGCCCTTTCAGGACATATGCTGGTACTCCGGATGGATCATGGTCGGCAGAGACATAATGGTCCGTCACTTGCCAGAGCGTGTTCTTAGGCAGTACGGGTATGGCCAGACACAGCCCAGACCTCCTACAGAGATTGAGGCTCTTGGGCAGATGATGTGGCCCAGGCCTTCACAGAGTTTGCTTTACATGTCCTCAGCCATCAACAGAGGGGTCATCCGGTTTCGGATAACGAGCCGCAGAGTCAATCTAGGGGGTACATGAGATGATTCGTTAGAGTATCACATCCTACTGTGAAGCCCCGTGCAACCATTCCTGACTACGTTGTTGATGCCCCTCCTCGCTCTGTCCCTCCTTACGAGGAGGTTCTTGTTGAGCAGCAGTGGGCCAAACATCCTCCCGACTCATACCAGATCATCAGCAACATCAGAGCCAGAGTGGGCGGTGCAATGGGGCATCCTGCTGTGTTTCATAATCCGGAGGAGGTTATGCGCTTGATACATGGCATACAGTCTGAGTGGAGCATGCTGGAGCAGATGTCGGCTCCGCGGAGGAGGAGTAGGATTCCACAGGATGGAGCAATATGACTTTTGTGTAGTTTTTTTATGACATTTTGTTAGATTTGGTTGTAATCCTATTACATTTGCGCTTTTTGGCGTTTTTATGACATTTTTCGTTGTTTTATTCCATTATTTTTTGTAATTTAATTATGACTTAATGCTTGAATGACTGGTGAAAAATGTATGCAATTTACTGAATGAATGAAGGAACGAAAATTTTAGGGAAAATGGAGGTTCTGCCAGTTCTGGCTTCCTGCACAGACTGGGCGTGAGTTAACTCACGCATGTGTTAATGGTTGCGTGAGTTAACTGACACATTGTTTTACACATGCGTTACTTAAGTAACGCAACGTTAGTTAACTAACGCAGCCATTAACATATGTGTTAGTTAACTAGCGCAGGGATATTTTGGTCAGTTTGACTGGGTGGGAGCAAAATGTGCTTAGGGGAGAGCATAAATCTAAATATATTTCCCTCCTAGTATGTCTTTAACTTATAGCTACAATCCAAGGAGTAAGTTAGTGACAACGAACATAACAGAAAGATAACCAACAAACGAGTTGGCTTGAGGTGCACGCTACAGTCAGGGAAAAGGGGGGAGACATGACCTGAATATCAAACTATAACAAAAATTAATATTTTGAAGTAATAAAAATAATAGAAATAGTATAAACATGATAAAAACAAAAATTAAATTTTCTTCTTCAAGTTTATTTACTGGCATGTGTACGTATTTGTGAAATTGTTTAAGTGAGTGTTCATACATTAAAAAAAAAACTTGTTTCTGAAATTAGTAGATACTTGAATTAGGGTCAAATGAAATTCTCTTGACTTAACAATTTGACAATTTGCACTTGTTTCATGTTTATAGCACCAATAACTAAAGAATGCTAAAAGCAGGGAACCAATTTCGAGGGAGCGCATGCGTGGATAATAAGAAATGGAGACTTCGCGTGTCACTCGCGTAAATAGTCGAACAAGACTAATTTTTGTAAATATAGGATTCGTGTTTGCCTATAAATAATAGATTTGTAAATATTTCCCCTAAAAAAAATAGATTTGTAAATATATCAACACACAATCAATCAAACAAATTATTTTACGCATTTTCTATCCTTTATCTTTTATTTTATTCATTTCTTAGTTCATTAGCTCAAACACTCAAAAACAACATATTTAAGAACCCCAAATAAATATTATTTGAGCACACTCACATAAAACTAACAAAATTAAATAAAAAATATTTAATCACATCAATTGATATATTGTAATTTTTTTCCTTTAATTTATTTTTGGTTTTATATGTGTGTCCAAATATTTTTTATTTGAGTTTGTGTCCAACCAAATGTGCCTCCATATTTAAACACCCTTTAGAGTAGTTAAAGAGCTAATAGCCAGGAACATAGTTCCTTCAACGTAATTGCATGAAGAAAAAGAAATCAATTTTGGGAGTTATTAGTTGATGCATGGCTTACTTTCAAGTTAAACAATATAGAGACATTAATGAAACATTATATAATATCTCCATAAACTTTTTCTACTTATTTTGATAGTTTTTTTCATGTTAGCTTATGAAAACAAATAACAGATTATATTAAAATAGTTTAACATTGTTTTTTTTTATTTTATAAAAATAACACATACCTAGTTTAACATATTGAACTAAACCGAAGTAGAGTCAATTTTTATGATTGGCTATAGCGGAGAAAAACTAGTAAGACTTTTCAAGAATAGTGACATGATTAATGTTGATGTTGGCAACGATATCATTTTCTATTAATACACATACCTACTTATCACATGGAGCAATGGATTAATGGAACATTTCATCTAAATACATAGAATTTATTTTTGAAAGGGGTGGGGAGGTGGGGGCAAATCTACAAACAACCCTACTAGCATCAACTGTAACAATCAGTTTATATATAAGCTAGCTTTCATCATTTAGCTGTCCTTTTCTGGAAATAGTTTATAGTAACACCATTGTGGGGATAATTTCTCATATAATCCATCTTAACACGTGATTCAAAACAGGGTACAGAAAAATTAGCGGTGGAGAAAATTGTGAACCACACTGAATCCTAAAACACAAGGAGTAGAAGCTAAAGCCGGTGAGAAGTGATAGATTTTTTCACTTTTTTTTTAAATATCATTTTTCACTTGATTAAGATATTGAATCCATGAATACAACTCTATATGCTCAAAAGAAAAAAGATAAGTTCAATGGACACTGCTACAGAAATGATTTTTACATCAGTTGAAAATGATTTTTCACATCAGTTTGCAACCGATGTAAGGTGATATGATGTGGTAAGTCCACATCCTTTCACATCAGGTTGCGGCTGATGTGAAATTTTGGATTTCTACATCAGGTCCGCTTCCACTGTTGTAATAGACGAACTTTGAAATTTAAACACTGAAGTGAAATATGTATATTTCACATCAGTTTTCAAAACCACTGTAGTGAATTTTTTTTTTCTTTCTAAATATTTTTTTTAAATGGCTTATCAAATAAGCTTGACACCTACTCTTTTCTTTTATATTAATAAAATGAAAACAAATTATGAATAATTTTAATGCCAAAAAAGAAGTTATATTATCTAATTGGATATTACATAATCAATCCTCAATTTTCCACGTCAATATTCCAATCTATAAAAGAGGCATATGAATACAATATAGCTAGGAATATTCCAATAAAACAACTTTAGCCAGAAATTTCAAACAAAAAAAAATATTCCACAGCAGAATCATTATTGTAAATATGCTAAGCTTCAACTGCAAAAAGCAACATTTTTATTTATAGAACTGTACCCATTAGAATAAATCAACAAAACACACAACTTCTCTTGTCCAAGACTATAAATTTTAGAATCAGGTTTACGCAGAGTCTGCACATAGAGGTCTGATAAGTTTGACGAAGGAGAAGAGTGGCCATGAACTCCCCCCCATTTTATGTGGAATTCATTTCATCATCAACAATATCCTCAAAAGAGATAGAGTGGTAATCGAAAGAATTTTATCTCTACCTTCCAAAAACTTGGTGAAGTAATATAATACTAACATAATAACCTTTTTTTAATGGGAAATATACACACACACATATGTATATAACTCCTAAAAGAGTACAAACAGATATAAAACCACAAATAGATACAAAAATAAGCACAAGAAGTACTCAAGCCACTCGAAATGGAACAAAACGATCCCTTCCTCCCACAATAAGATCAAAACTAAAAACTGAAACAACACCAGGATAATAGAAAACCAACTAACCATCAAACATAAACACCCAACATAATAATTAATTATGATCATTAGTTATTTCAATAATCAGTTAAATATTTCTTCACTAAACAGTTTGAATCTTAAATGTACGTGACTTTTTTATTATAATCCTTTTGAACATTTTGATCTTCAAATGTGTTTTTTACATATAATATTCCTATGCAAGTTGGAATTTGTACCACTTTTAGCTTGGAATATGAAATGCTGCAAACACATTGGCTGTTTTTAGCCATCTATTTTTTCATGGATAGAATCTAAAATGTCAATTAGGCTAAGAAAAAATATTGTTTGCTTGATTATTCATTGTCTTTATGGCTAGCCAATAACAATATTATGCAAAACTCGTTCAATGTTTTGACTCTAGAGACTCTTCCCCAAGATCTTCAGAGTATCTTTTTTATGATATTTTTTGGGCTTACATGCCTACGAGTATTCATGTAGTTTCTTAATTTTTTTATCTCTTGAGCTTTGCCATCTTTTGTACCAAAAACAAAGAAGGTAAAATGTCAATTGGTCTAAAAAATGAATTTTGATTGCTTAATTATCAAAGATTTTTATGGATATAAGATAAAATAGCAATGATGCTAACGAAATAAATTTTGATTACTAAAATATCTATTATCTTTGTGGAAAGCTAAAATGACATAGACTTGAATTAACATCAAAAAAAAATTCCCAAATTAAATTCATGTGAAACTTTAACAAATGATCAAGATTAAAGAACCTATGACCCAGAGAATATTTGAATGAGATGATAAGGATTTTGTTTTTGTAGTTTAAGCAGGGGTCGTGGATTCGAATTCAACTCAAAGAATGCAATATCATTTAATCTTGAAGGAAAAATTTATTATCCACTGCAGTAATACCCAACTCAAGAGATTAGTTTCTACCCGATTCACGCACAAAAAGAGCATATCATTGGTGCTCTTCCGCTTCAAATACACCAGCAACACACCTAACAAAATGGTGATCATCATTACCACCGAAAACAGTTGTGACTTGCAAAAAACCAAAATCACCTTGCCCTCTTTGTAGATGCTGATATGACCAATTTAAAAGGAAAGGATAAATTCAGATGAGAAACGACATGCAGTGTACTTGTTTCTTAACTTAAGTAGTTGTTGTTATTTGAATGAAGAAGTCGAATTGGGTTGATGATGATGAAGTTTAAGTTGTTTTTATCCCTTGTACAATCTTCCAATTTAATACATTCTCTTCTACCCTTTCCATTATTTCACCCCATGATGAAAAACTAGTGGCACGAGATAATATTCAATCAGCAAAACTGAATCTTGCTATGTCTTGGACCCAATGATTAAAAAAGTTGAGAAATCGGAGAAGGAAAATTAGATCCAACTTCTTGAGACTCGAAAAAGCAATAGCCGATATTTTCATTAGATCCTTTGGATACATTATTAGAAAGCACCATGATTACCAAATATGACATGCATCTATTTCTTCTCCCACCTTCATCTTGGTTCAGTGGTCTGTGTTGTTCTTTTCGTTGTTATCCGCGTTGTAGATCTGTGGTGGTGGTGCGTTGAGAGCCGTTCTCCGCATCACCGTCGCATGCCTCCTTATGTTTTGTGTGTATGTGTGACATGGTTGTTTTAGGTGGTTGACGGTGTCGCTGCCGTTCGGGGCGTCACCATCTTAGGTGGTCGTCGACGTGTGGTTCAGATCAGTTGTTACGTCGGTGGTGGCGATCTGTTTCCGTTGCCGGTTTTTTGTGTCGTTTTGGTGATCTCTTGCTTTCTGGCTGTTACTCGAAAGGGTTTGGTGTGTAGACGCTTCGTGTTGGCGGTAACAGTCATCTATGCATCTTCAGTTTTGTTGCGAGGTGTTGGTCGTTGTTGTTGTGTTGTTCGTTTTGTTTGGGTCTTTTGTTTTTTGTTCCGTGTTTCTTTCGTGGAGAGGGGCTTGTGCCTTTCCTGTGCCGGTTTTTGTTACTATTCCTTCTTTCTAGTCGTCTAAGCTTCTATGCGCTTTCCCAACCTCCCCTTGTCGTCGGTCTTTGGTCGGCGGCGTCCCTTAGGTCTGCAAAGGGTCGTGCAGTTGTGGTGGATCCATTCTCTAGATGATTTGAGATTTTTCTCCTCCACGAAGATAGACATTACAGTAATCCAGAGAGTTGCGTTGAAAAGGTGTTCGGGGCGGTGCATGTGGTGGTTGAGTTAGTGGCTTGTTTTGGTATGTTTAGGTTCGAGCAGGATCGATTTGTGCTGCTGTTCCACCTTTTCTCCGTCTTTGAATTTGGCATCGGGTTTTTGGTGGGTCGAGTTTGGACAGGTTTAGGTGTCTACTCAGGTGGGTCGTGAGTTGAGGGGTGCCTTTTGATTTGTGTTGGGAGTCTGGTGGGCCGATCGCTTTTGATTCGAGGTCGGGAGCTAGTTTCTTTGACGCAGGTTCTTTTAGGTTTTTTGATGTCTCCTCTGGCTTATCGGATGTTGAGTGGTGGGCGAATATGATCGCTTGAAGCAACTTATCGTCGTCAGCTGCTTTTTTGATCTCTGTTGGTGGTGTTGGAAAATTGTTGCTGATTTTTCAATGGGTGTTTTGGTGTATTTTTATTTTCTTTTTGGTGTAATACTTGGGATTTTATCCATTTTTGTATATAATATATTTTTCCATTCAAAAAAAAAAAGATCCAACTTCTTGATAGAAAACTTTAAGAATCCAATAGGAAACGAAAAATATATATAAAAGACCGATAAACTTACCCTTAATGAAAATTTTCTCAAGAAAAATTGAGACGGAAAATAACGGAATAATTATCGCTCTAATATCATATTACAATATTACAATTATTGATAGAACTCATAAATAAAAAATTAGAAAAATATATGATTAATGAGAGAATTGTTGATTACATGAAATGATACAACAAGACTTGTATAACCAAAAAGAACAACTAACTAGTCTAACATAATTTTTTTTTAAAGGAACTAGTCTAACATAATTAACTAGTATAAATAACTAATTACCTTAACTAACTACTACATTTTGGGTTTGAATTCAACGTCGAGAATACAACAATGTTAAATCATAATAAGAGTGAGAACTTTGTCATTCATTATAATCATATCTGATTTGAAACATTTACGCATAATGAATACCCGTTTGCAACACTCATTCTAACACTATTTTCCAAACAAGCAATGTTTGTATTGTCACAATCACAAATTTAAATGGTTCAAGCGGACTCACAAATAGAAAAGAAAAAAAAGATAGAAATAGAAAGAAATTTTTTTATTGTTATTATTAATATTGAAAACATCGATTAATGTATATTTATGGGTTTGTACTTAAATGGGTTTGATTTTGAATTGTGACTATAAGAATTATCAATTTCAAACATTTGTTCTCTTATCAGATAAAATGTATGTGAATGTCTTTCTGAACTTAACTCAATTGATCGACGAGGTTAATATAGCGGACTCTTGGTTAAACAAGGCGGCGTCTATTTTGCACTATAAGGTTGGTAATGTTCCTTTTTTATATCTTGGCCTATCGATTGGTGGTAACCCTAGAAAGCTAGCATTTTGGGACCTTGTTTTGCATACCATTAAATCTAGATTGTCGGGGTGGCAAAGTCATTTCATCTCTTTCGGGGGCCGCTTGGTTTTGCTCAAGTCTGTCCTCACCTCTTTGCTTGTCTATGCTCTTTCCTTTTTCAAAGCTCCGTCAGGTATAATCTCTTCCATTGAATCTATGTTTTAATTTTTTTTTTTGGGAGGGAGTGAGGATAACAGGAAAATTTCCTGGATCGCTTAGAACTATGTTTGTTCTCGAAAGGAGTATGGGGGGTTTGGAGTGTGGAAGTTGAAGGAATTTAATCTTGCGTTATTAGGAAAATGGTGTTGGAGGATGTTAGTGGATAGAGGTGGGTTTTGGTTTAGGGTTTTGGTGGCGAGATATGGTGAGGAGGCTGAGAGGTTGGAGGTAGGGGGCCGGAGTGTTTCTTTTTGGTGGAGGGAGATAGCGAAGATTAGGGATGGTAATGGTGTCGAGGGAGGGGGCTGGTTTGACGAAAGGGTGGCGAGGAGGGTAGGAAACGGATCAAATACCTTGTTTTGCTATGATAGATGGATAAGAGATGTTCCGTTGTTTAGGCGGTTTGACCGTTTATTTGGCTTAGCTTTGAATAAGTTGAGTACGGTGTCTGATATGTTCACTCGTGGCTGGGAGGTAGGAGGAGATGCGTGGAGATGGAGGAGACCGTTGTGGGGGTGGGAGGAGGAGATGTTAGGCGAGTGTCGCCTTTTACTTAACACTTTTGTTGTGCATACTGATGTTTTTGACAGGTGGCAGTGGCTCCCGAACATTGGGGGAGGCTATACAATGTGTGATGCGTATCAGATCCTAACGTTTCAGGTTGCACCTTCAATTACCGTGACAGATGAGCTCGTATGGCACAAGCATATTCCTTTGAAGGTATCTATTCTTGCCTGGAGACTGCTTCGAGATAGGCTGCCCACGAAAACCAATCTTTTACGGCACGTCATTGTTCATTCTGAGGCTATCAGGTGCGCCGCAGGGTGTGGCCTCGACGAAACGGCACATCATTTGTTTCTCCATTGTGAATTTTTTGGCGGCCTTTGGCAGCACATAAGGAATTGGGTTGGCATTTCAGGAGTCGATCTGTTTACCATCCATGATCATTTTTATCAGTTTACTAACTCTATAGGAGGGTCGACAAAGCGACGGTCATTCATGCAGATGCTTTGCCTATTGTGTGTTCATAGTTTGGAACGAAAGAAATAATAGAATATTCAAGAATACCCAAGTTAATATGATAGATCTTATAGAAAAGGTTAAGTATAATTCATTGTGGTGGTTGAAAGCTAACAATGTCAAGTTTGTTTATGGCACGAGTAGATGGTGGTCGGACCTATTACTTTGTTTGGGTATCGACTGACTTGTTTTTGTAATTATACAGTGACTTCTTGTTCTTTGGGGTGGCTTCTTTAGTACACCTTGTGCTAAAGAGGATCTATCGCCGTTGTTAATATATTTCATTTTTGATTCTTCAAAAAAAAAAAACTCAATTGATAGAGACATTGTATGGTATAAGCAGGGGTTGATGTTTGAACCTCGGATACCCTACTTATTCACCTTAAAAAATGTGAATTTCTAGGCACTAAATTAGTTAACAAAAAAATAAAAAATGCATGTGAATCTTGTCATTCTAAAAATGAAGTCTAGTTTTTTGGAATTGAGCCACAAATAAATTGATGAGACTCTTGTGTATTTTACTCGATAAATATAATGAAAAAGAGTGTTAGAAATAAACCGATAGATAGAGTTTTTAAACTAATGTTTATCTTTTTAATATAAAATTTATTTCTTAGTTTCTTTTTTCACTCCTTAACTTGTGTCTAGGGTTTGTCAAAAAAAATGTGTCTAGGACACAAGTTAACATGATTCTTTTGTTTAATTATATAAATGATAGCACTACTCTCTTACCTCTATATAAACCAAACTAAACACGAACGGATCATCTATATATACATTTCCTTGAATCATATTTCATCCACACATAGTTTGCGTAGTTTCCTTCTACGCCTGCAACAACTACCCCAAGTTGCTACGCGTGCATGTATATGGACATTATTTTTACCCTCTTCCTCATCTTTCTCTCATCTCTCCTCTCATATCCATTCTTAAAGAAATACAATAAACACGAAAGCATAGCCAAACCTAAACTTCCCCCAGGTTCATTGGGTTGGCCTTATATAGGAGAAACTTTTCAACTCTACTCTCAACACCCTAACATCTTCTTTGCTTCTAAACAAAAAAGGTTCTTTATCTTCTCCTTAATCATATGTAAATTAATTTGGGTTAGCTTAATTAATTATTGGATGTACGTACTAACTTAATATAATTGTACAAATATTTGATCATAATCAGATATGGAGAAATATTTAAGACACACATATTAGGATGTCCATGCGTGATGCTAGCAAGTCCCGAGGCTGCAAGATTTGTGTTGGTGACTCATTCTCATTTGTTTAAGCCTACATATCCCAAAAGCAAAGAGAAGCTTATTGGTTCTTCTGCATTGTTCTTTCACCAAGGAGATTACCACACTCGCATCAGGAAACTCGTTCAAAACTCTCTTGCTCCTGAATCAATCAAGAAATTGATCCCTCATATTGAAAATGAAGTAATTTCCTCATTAGAATCCTGGGTTTCTATTGGACAAGTCATCAACGCTTTCCATGAAATGAAAAAGGTTTGTTTTGAAATTAAATTAATATAATTAAAGAAGTAAAATACCCCTCTGATCTTATATATAAGAAAAATTTGGATCCACAAAAGTTGATGTGCGTGGAGAAATATTTTGACCAAACACAAACTCTTTTTTATTCAGATTTTTCTTATATACAGGATCGGAGGTAGTCGATGTATAAAGGTTTGATTTTCTAGAAGACACGATGAAATATATTGTCTTATTGGATACTGTTTGAATAGCGTTTAATTTTGTTTTCATTTGTCGGTCCTAAACATGAATTTATTGTCATGGGTCCTTCTCCTTCATTATTGTTTGGTTTGGTTTGATTATTGGCAGTTCTCTTTCAATGTCGGGATCCTCTCTGTCTTTGGTAACTTGGAAGGCAATTATAGAGAACAGCTTAAGGAGAATTACTGCATAGTAGAGAAAGGTTACAATTCTTTCCCAAATAAGATACCCGGAACATCATACTCCAAAGCTCTTTTGGTAAGCTTCACTGCAGTGCAAATTTTGGTTTATATATGATTTTAGTAGTTCTAAATTTCGATCACTAACTGCAATTGCGGTCCCAATATAAAAGTTTTTGAATAATATAACTTGACTAAAAATTGGTTAAATTCTCTAAATTAGGCGAGGCGGCGAATTCAAGAGATTATAAGTGAGATAATTTGCAAGAGAAAGGAGCAGAGATTGAATGAGAAGGATCTATTAGGCCATTTGCTAAACTACAAGGATGAAAAAGGGAAAATGTTAACGGATGAGGAAGTTGCTGATAATGTGATTGGAGTACTATTTGCAGCTCAAGATACTACAGCTAGTGTTCTTACTTGGATTCTCAAGTATCTTCATGATGACCAGAAACTTCTCGAAGCCATAAAAGTAAGTGTTTTTGTCTCCATCATGGATTTTCTATTGCTTATTGGCCCTTAGTGTTGAAAATCAATATTAATGTATGAGTCAAATCATAATAAACTGTACATATTACAGGCTGAGCAGATGGCAGTATGTGATACCAATGATGGAGGGAAGATTCCATTGACATGGGGTCAGATAAAAAATATGCCACTTACTCATAAGGTATGGTATATAATATATGATTTTTGTTTACTGATGCCTTCAGAACAATAGTTAAGGAATTTATAAATAGAAATTTTTGTCTTGAAAATATAAGATGTTATTTTTGATAAAGTAATGATTACATAATTTTTGCATGTAATTTTACTTACTTTAGATGTTTAACCATTGCCCTTGCGGCACAAGTTATCATTCTCCATAATATATATATACTATATATTTTGCATGCATGCATGGTAAGTAAAAAAAAAATTACTTCTTTTAGTTTGAATGCAGCATTATAGCTTCATATGAATACATTAAGTAGTAAATAACTTGTATTGTGTAGGTAATATTGGAAAGCCTAAGGATGTCGAGCATCATATCATTTACTTTTAGGGAAGCTGTGGTTGATGTAGCATACAAGGGTAAGAATTTTAGACGGACTAATCTTCTGTACATTTATAGGAAATTTCATTTTCAAAAGCTATTGCTATTTTCTTCATGATTAATTTCTAAAATGTTCTTTGATGCAACTATTAAGGATATTTAATACCAAAGGGTTGGAAAGTAATGCCACTGTTCAGAAACATCCATCATAATCCAGAATTCTACCCTGCTCCTCATAATTTTGACCCATCAAGATTTGAGGTATATACTATTGCTATGCTTGACATTAATTAACGACTTTGTCCACCACCTAGTCAACATATGTATAAAAAAAAATACTTTATTTATGCTTATGAATATATGGACTGATGGTTGCAGTTTGCTCCAAAGCCCAATACTTTTATGCCATTTGGCAACGGAGTGCACTCATGTCCAGGAAATGAGCTAGCCAAATTGAACATGTTGATTTTAATCCATCATCTAGTAACCAAATTTAGGTAAATTTTAATTTTGACTTCATTTTGGCAAAAAAAATTCTTCTATATTTTATTTATAATGCAATATCAAGATCAGAGTGCTCATTTGGTTGTGTTCAATGTTTGTTTGGCAGGTGGGAGGTAGTGGGATATCAAAGTGGAATCCAATATAGCCCATTCCCAATCCCTCAGCAAGGTCTACCCACAAGATTTTGGAGAATCAAATAGTCAAAGAAGATTATTATATGATGATTAAATCTATATAATTTTTTTTACTTATTCCTTGCCACCCCAACATTGATCTTAATTGATTCTCTCTTTTAGGGAGAGTATAGTCTCTAATTAGTCTCTGAATACCATCATACCTATGCTTAATTAGAACAAAAGAAAAAACATCATACTTGTAAAGGGTGGCATAGCAAAATTAGGAACCATATCAATTAATCCGAGTATGTAAGTGGTAGTAAAACTAAATGTGTTATCAACTTATATTTTTGTTTTGGAGCTCTATTGAATGCTTCAAAAATCTTTTGTAATTTTCTTTTTATAATAAAAATCTTTTGTAATTTGAAGACTAATCTTGAATTCCTATTTATTGATTTTATAGTCCAACATACATTCGAAAGTGGGTGAAGATTCTCTCCATTTCCTAAATAAATGGAGATTGTCAATTACTATAGTTTTGAAGTAAATATAAGATATTAATGTTTTCAATTCTTGAAATATGTGCATTTATATCTTATATTTACTTCAAAACTATAGTAATTGACAATCTCCATTTATTTAGGAAATGGAGAGAATCTTCAC
>Ga0315915_1004848_pt1 | contig 16875 bp, 5 predicted proteins | sample MpolbnodulesMG_FD_207738 | JGI IMG/M metagenome (GOLD analysis project Ga0315915, IMG submission 207738) | Medicago polymorpha root nodule microbial communities from Los Angeles, California, United States - branched nodules | ecosystem: Host-associated > Plants > Roots > Nodule | place: USA...
CATGTTTTCGGATTTCGGTTTCGAAACACGCATTCTTAGATATGCGGTTTACTGGTGTGACAATGTTTTGCAGAAATGATATACCATATGTTCTGGTTTATGAAGTCCACCGCCAATGTTCTTTCAATTTGTTGTTATATTTTTAATTTTTTATTCATAGTGCTACGATGCATTATTGCTGGTGAAGATTGTAAAATCAACTATAGTATGATGGCATTAAGAGTCAAAGATTGGGTTCAATGGTATGAAGGATTTAAAATAATGAATTAACAAATTTTCAGAATTGTTCATCATTTAATATAATGATTTTACAAATTCGTGGAAAACAAATTTAGATATCGAAAATGATCGAAAAAGGTTTTTGATAAATACATATTAGATTGTCATGTAGGGGTGAACTCATCCCGTTTGGAAAAATATTGAAAGTGATGGTGAAAAAAAAATGTAAATGTTAAATGACAAAAGGGTAATAATGGATTTTTTTATAATTTGTAGGGGTGAAAGTATAATTGTTGGGGTATAGGGTAAAACCTCCTGTGAATTTTCAAACCCCTCTACTATATGGGCTGGGGCCAAAACTTCAAGGCCCCATGATATTGACACCTCTATATTATACACTGCAGTTTTCTATCTTCAATTTTTTTGAGTACATGTTTTTTATATATTATTCCTCAATTATGGGGCTCTATTTGGGAGGCTAACGTCTCATGGCACATGATTTGTATACATGGTCTTCCTAATGAGTGCCTTTAGGGCATTTATTAAGGATTCAAAAATAAAAATAATTTATAAATTTGATGTAGAAAGTTGTTTTTTAAACTTTCAATGTGTTTGAATGCATCATTCTCAAAATAGATTTCTTTCTTAGACTAATTAGCAAATGCCTAAGTGTACTTGTTAACATTTCCTTGTCATTAGTTTTAAATCGAATATAAAACTACTTTAAAAAGTATATTAAGTTACAAAACAGGCGGTTATATTATGGGTTAAAATAATGTACGAAGGAAAAAACTTGATTTATTTGTAAGTTATCCTACGCTTGTTGCAATGTTATTATCTGTTTTATGATTCAGTGTGACTCTAGTATGGTTGTGGCTGCTTATAAAAATATCAATATCGTCCATTGAAAGCTTGAGCATAGATGGTCCAACTGTTTGAAGCTTAATTTTTGTGTACATCTATAGAAGTTAATATTTGTGCAGATAGATCGGTTAACTTTTAGTGTTTCCAGTCATGACTTTGTTCGGTGGAACTTCATTCCTCTCTTTATCTACTTGATGCGCATGAGTTTTGGTTTACGTCTCCATGGTTTGTAATTTCTCCTTTTTTATTCAATAAAAAAGATTGGTTGGTGGTTTTGTATTAGATCAATGGTGCCACATGATTGTCCTTGTCTAACTGATTTATGTTCGCAGTGCCAACATAGTGGAACGACTTAACACTTCTAATAGTGTCTCTAGCTATCTTACATTACTCTAACCAGAAGACTAAACTTGAATTTTATAAACGTTGGTCTTAATAAAAAAATTGAAGATAGATTTTTTTTTATTTATCATAAAGGTCTAATTAAGCTCATTGTATAAAGCTTAGTCTTAACCATTACATCCAAGCACACTTCTTGTCGAATAAAATTACGTATATAGATATGAGCAGTGTTATTTGAACAATCATTTGGTTGACAACTTTTGGTACAACCACAATTTACAAAGGAAAAGTAGATATTTGCACGAAAGCCAAAACAATAGAGAGATAAAGTAAAAAGTAATGTGAGTATGAGAGAGAAAGTTGTCACAAAATGGATGTTCAAATATCATTTATCTATAGATATTGACATGTATTAAATAATTGCATAATCTCATAAAATCCCAAAAAAAAAAAGTCATAAAATTAAATTACTAAAATGAGTCTTAAAAAAGGGACATATGAATAGTGAGTTGTATCCTAGCAGAGCCGATCTAAGGGGGTTGCCACTAAATGGGTTTTAGGCCCCCGAGTTTTTTAGGCCTCGTATTAGACCTCATATTTTTATCTTTGAAAATATTTTCGTACGTCAAATTTTATAAACATGTTCACTCGAAGTTTAAGTGATATGCAAATGAAGAGTCATAGTTCATGTTGTAAGTTCAATTTAAATGCTAGGTATTTTATTGGTTATTTAAAACTTAAATTCTTTTTGCCTTCAGATTCCTATCAATCAAATCCGTTGTCGGTAGTTCTAAATATATTAAGACAAGTATTGTGTAATTAAAATTTATAAAAGTAATTTTTTTTTTGAAGAAGCTACTAAACAAACCCCCTCAAAATGGCACAAGAGAGAATCGAACCTGAGACCTTGAGGAGGACCACACTCCCAGGTTCCAAGCCAATACCACTAGGCCAACCCAAGTGGGTTTATAAAAGTAAAAAATTAATTTATATTTGTATCATTTAAATATTATTTTGTTATTTTATGATCTCTAACAATTGGTAAATAATGTTTATATTAAATATTATTTTCAAACACACACGCATGCGCGATATATATAGATGAAGAGAGAAGGCAGATAGGGATGGAAAAGCAGATGAGAAGAGACGGGGAGAGAGAACAAATATGAGAAATGAGAAAATAACAAGTAAATGACACATGACTCACGTAATTTTGTTTTAATCTCATCCTTCCACTTTAATCTAATGCCTATTATTTATTTCTATCATTCTCACATAAAATAACCATTCTCACTTGATATGCCCCCCTTATATATATATATATTAAAAAGGTCGCCTACCAATGGAGTTGATTATAGCGAAAGAGGATATCCTCTCACAATGTGACAAACCAAAGTTTAATTTCTAGCTTACAAAATACTCATATTTAGTGGGAGCTGCATTGGTATGTTTTTTCTTTTGCTCTGTTTTATTGTTAAAATTATATTTCACTGATTTAATTGTTTTTGTTGGTATTTGCAGGTTTACATTGTGAAGAAGGTGAAAAATTATATTTCCCTTTGCTTCTATCCGTACAGCAACATTCTCTCTTTGCTTCTTTTTTAGGTATTTTTTTTAGGGATTCTTTCTTTAAGTATTGTTTACTGTTTTAAGTATTTTTTTTCTTTAAGTATTGCTTATGGATCAAGATTAAAAAAAAATAGAAAATATTGATATTTTAAATTAAATGGTTAACGGGTGCAATTTGTTGGTATTGCTTGTAGCCACGATATCATCAGTACCAACAAATAAATCCAACAGTAAAACTCTTCAACACGATCTTGACAAAATGGTCCAGTTTAGTTTTAATACATTTTTGTGTTTCATGGCCACCGCTAATGTTTGTTTGATAGCTCGATTAGCCATAAAAAACAAATGTAGGGGTTGGATTAAATCCAGGTTGTATTGGCTATGTGGATTAACATACACCATAGCGGTCCATTTTTTTATAAAGTCAAAGTTTTCAGATAAGGATGCTTCCAAGTATTCTTATTCTTTTTGTACCGTTTTTTTTACTGCGCCACACTTATTTATTCATTGCCCAACTTTCGGTACTTTGTGGCAACATATCAGGTCTTGGATCGGCATGTCAGGTGTTGACCCTCTTACTATCGATGACCATTTCACTCAATTCACTCACTCTTCAGGTCACTCTAAGTCTCATCGATCCTTCCTTCAACTTATTCGGTTACTTTGCGTCTGGTTGGTTTGGAATGAACGTAACAATATACTATATAATAACATCCAAGCCAACATTGATCTACTAGTACAAAAAGTTAAATTTCACTCGTTATGGTGGCTTAAAGCTAATAAGCCCACTTTCGTGTATGACACACATAGATGGTGGTCGGACTCTTTGTTATGTTTGGGTATCGATCGACCTTCGCTCTTGTTTCTTCATTGTATGATTGACTGCTGGTAGGGGTGGCACTTTTAGTACATCTTGTACTTAGGTGACCACTGCTTTTGTTAATATATCTCATTTTTATGTCTTTAAAAAAAAATTGTGTTTATATTAAATATTATTTTCAACACGCACATGCGTGCGCGCTTTATATATATTAAAAAGGTCGCCTACTAACGGAGTTGACAAAATAGCAAAAGAGGATATTCTCTCACAATGTGACTAACCAAAGTTTAATTTCTAGCTGACAAAATACTCATATTTATTTAGTGTCTAATATACATCATATAGAATTACTTTTGATTAAGAGAACTTATGAATTTTTCTGTTAATTTTGTCTTATTCTCTCTAAACACACTTAAAATACCTCTGTTTAAATTTCTTTAAATTTCGTTTACATTGGGCCGACCTTGTATCCTAGTAACATACAAAAACGACAATAATAGGCGTACTAGTGGTTTTTACTGGCAATGTTGTTGTGGGAAATTTCACCATTCTTATTTCTTTACACAAAAAATTACTACTATTTGTTTTTACTTCTATCCCCATCCTGTTGACTATATTGAATAAGACAAGTCATGATAATATTACATTATATACGACGAAATATTCTAATTCTTTTATGCTATGGTATCTTCTTCCGATTTGTTGGCATCAGAATTCACCTGCCAGAGGTTGACTTCCACATAATGAGACATATGAATCAAATGATGATATAGCTGGTGCTTATATATTGTTTGAGCCTTTGAGGCATAAACCTTGTCCAGAAAAACAAAGTTGTTCTTGTAAAACAGACTTAATTTGAAGAGTGAAAGGAAACATGAATAATGAGTAAAAAATGTACTAAAAATAAATAAGGTTAAAATCATATATATTAGTAAGAATATTCAAATACATGTGTTGATATCAAGATATTATATGAAAATTGATAAACAATGACTTGTAAACAATTGAATAAATAAATAGACAAGTGTTGTGAAATGCTTGAGTTCGCAATAGATATCCACTAGCACGTTTTCATGAAGGAAAAAAAAAAGATTGGTTGGATCCATTCATACACAACTTTGTTCTTGCTTCAAATTATGTCTATAGAACAAATACCTGAGTTTAAAAAAAAAAACATTTTTATTACTTCTAATAAAATATTTCTAATAAAAATCTAATCAAACTCATGTCAGATTGTCCAAAAGACATAGTGTTGTTTGGTTCAGCTTCTTTTTAGGGTAGAAGCACTTCAACAACTTCAGAATAGAAAAAAACAATTTCTCATATGTTTAGTTTTGTTTTACAAAAACAATTCTCATCTTCAAAAGCAATTCTGGTTGAAGTTACAATTCATAGCTTTTGAATTAACTATAATCAATTCTTCATTAAATTTTATATTTTGATTATTACAACCCATTGTTTTCCTTTATTGTCCTTTACCAATTCTCCTTCTTTTTGGTTTGTATTTAATTTGATGAACCAAATTGAATCAAAAAATTTAACGAACCAAATTAGCCCCAGAAAATATTTATTGTCAGAGTTACCAAGTTTTGGATTTATCTTTACAGTTTTTCCATTCAGTTTTACTGTATTTTTTCTTTTACACTATATTTTATCATTTTTGCCAACCAGCTCAATTTTTCCGTTCAGACCTGTCCCCATTGGGCCTGGGTTGGGTGTTCAATTTTTACCCCCAATATGGTTTGGGGATGGGGGCGGGGGTGGGTGCATGGAAGAGGGGGCGGGGACGGAGATGCTTAAATCCGCCCTCGATCCGCCCCGTTGCCATGCCTAGTTTAACAATCGTATTTATTATTTTTTAAAATTAATTTCTATATTTAGTATTGATATGCACATACATTCAACTATGTCCATTTATTTTTATTTAGCTATGTCCATTTTAGTAATTATACATTCAAAATCAATTTTGATCAAAACTATCCAAACAACATTCATTTTGTTTAATCAATTCTACATTATTGTATCCAAACATAAATCAATTTTCTCAAAATCAATTTTGTCATAATCTATTCTGTGATAATCAATTCTATCTAAAGATGAACCAAATACACACCGTAAAACCAAACACATATAACAATCAGCTGACAAAGTTGATATTGCTAGTCTAGACATTTTCACCCGATTTTGAATCCGAACTTTTTGTTGTTGTAACGTATATGTGTTAATTTCAGGTAATGTTTATCATTTAGTCTTAAAAAAAATATTCGTAATGAAATCCTTGAGTAGCAGCCCACGATTTTACTAACGGATTGTGCAAGATATGCAGAATGTAGAATTAAAGGACGTTATATTTGACGATCGAGAAGCCACTCATTGACTTCATATAAAATAATTAAGCTATAATCTTTATAATTGTACATGAAAATTTTGTTTACGTAATATTGTCGGTTGTGTACAAATCACTCATAAAATGATGCACATGCCGTGAAGTTGTTTTTTATTTGAAGTATTTATATACCATTTTTGACTTTATGGTATATTATACAACTATAAACAAATATGGATTAATTTCCTCTAAAAAATAGGGATAATTGGCAACCAATGAAGATATAGAAAAAGATTGTCAAGCTATACAGAAATGAGATTAGATATGGCGTTCAGACTTTGGAAACACGAGCCATGCACCAGAACTACCTTCCCGTGGAAATGGAATCTCACTTTAGGGGTGAGAGATGTTGAAAATAATGACGAAACTTTAACAATATCAATGACTCAACGTGATTTTTCAAAACTCCCCACAAATTCAGATATGACTTCAAGTCACATTTTAAAGGTATTGTGGTTTTCTTTGGAGTCTTGTATAAAATCTTAATTACGACAGTGTGTTTTTTTGGTTGTACAAAAACAATAGCCACCAAACCATTGAGGCTAAGGGGCTAAAGAGTTTGTCACCCTTTCTTTATGGTTTCATTTTGGACAATGACTATTGTTGAGTTTCTATTATAAACATGGATAAAATATTCATTAGTCATTAATAGTACTGCTATTTTATCAATGAAAAATGCTATTAAAAGCGAAAAGAACCGTCCCGACTGTTTCACGACACATGTGGCATGTATGCCACTCATCCACTATTTCAGGATTTCCATATTTTTCTCCCCATCTCCCGTGATATCCGCTCAAAGCTGCTTTTGAATATTGACTTGTTTTTATTCTTGATAAATTCGGGATAATCATTCTTGCTATGTATAGTATGGCTGTTTATAAATACATCACGATGTTTACAAATGTCTGATTAAAGTTACATTTAGTGTGTTAGCAGTTTCTAGAGATCGTCGAATGTTTAATGGAGACATGCAATATGTGTCATTTGTGAAATTTTATGTAACTTTGAGTATCAATTTTTTTTTGTAGATTCCTTATACCAAAGATAATTTTGTTCAAGACGTAAGTATTACTTTCAATTGAGATTTGAACCTTCGTTTGTGATATTGCGTGAGTCTAAGCTCCTTCGCTAGACCCAACACCATGTATTCAGTAACTATATATTTTTTTACATATATTCTGATAAAAATAAACATAAGAGTAATTATTGGTCTGTTTATGAAACTTATAGTACATAATATCACCGAGACTATCCCTAAAAAAAGACTGAGACTAATCTAATGGTTATGACCTCAAATACTTTATTGGTTTAAGGCCAGAGTTTAAGAATACGTTGCATGCATAAAAATATATTAGTTATCCATATGCATGTATTTTGATATTCTTTTAACCTTATTATGAAATTGTTCTTGGGCATTCATATTCTTTTAACTTTATAAACCAAAAAAACACATTCTTTTGACTTTAAGGTTTGCACGTAGTGGAGTTAACTCAAAACTAGACTTAAACCTTTTTTTTTTTATTATTGTTTTTCTTATTTATGAGAAGATAAATTTTGAACATCACATTTATCTGTATATTTATTATCTCAACTTAAAGAAAGAAAACTATCAATCTAAATATTAAAAAAAAAAAAAGTTTTTGGCTTTCAAAATTTTAATCGCTAAGATCCATCAAGTGAATATATTGTGTTTACTTTGTTGTCTTTTAATTTGTAAATTTAAAGCACTTTTCTTTATTCAAATAGCATCAACAAAACTGATTGTAAGTTTTGTGTTAACATAGTTAGAATTTAGGCCAAATACCTCTCCGAGTCTTTTAAATTTCATGTTTGTTTCAAATAGATCATTTAAGTTTCTAATGTTTCAGATAAGTCCTTTAAGTTTCGAGTTTGTTTCAGAAAGGTCCTTTAAGTTTCTAAGGTTTCAGATAGGTTCTTTAAGTTTCGAGTTTGTTTCAGATAGGTCTTTTCTATCAACCTCCGTTAAGCCAAAGTTGATCTGGTTGGAAAAAAAATTGATGTCGAGTGTCAGAGAGAACCACCTCACCCAATTAACGGACATATCAGCTTTGGCTTAACATACAAAACAACTTTGACTTAACGGAGGTTGACAGAAAGGACTTATCTGAAACAAACTTGAAACTTAAAGGACCTACCTGAAACCTTAAAAACTTAAAGGACCTATCTAAAACAAACGTGAAACTTAAAGGACAGAGGGATGTATTTAGCCTAGAATTTATAGCCAAATGACATTGAAGCTATGACGATAAAAGTGATTTGACAAAGGAGATGAAGCCATTCAACAAAAAAAAATGAAAAGGGGCTACTAATTAAAGCCTTTAAAAGCTTTCTGAATTCTGATTTACATTTTAGGTGTTAACCAAAAAGAGGAATCAATTAAAACGTAGCTACTGCTTTAGATTCAATTAAGAAAGTCTCCAAAATCATCAACAATCAGCTTACTTTTTCTATTGTGTCTTGGAAGTCTCCTTCAAAGCCAAGTAAAGCAATGCGGATGAATGAATCTCGCATATACTCGGTCCGTAACAAAATATAAGCAAAAGATCCAAAACAAAATCAAATGTACATCCAAAATTTAGACAAAAAAATATTTGACTTTTTGGATTGAGTTTTCTTATATTTTGTTACGAGTGAGTATGCTTTACTCCTCTCTTCGTTTTGTCTATCCATTAGTATCCGGCAGGTAAGGACTGCAGCCAATTTAAGAATGGTGTTAAGAAGTGCCTAACAAATACATTGAATGTTATCAACAACTTGTAAATTTATGCAAAAGATTTGAATAGCTGAAGTCTAGCTAGAACACTAAATATATAAATAATGATTAATCATTGCATGAAACGTAAAGTCTACCACATGTCCTCTAACAAGTAATTTAGGGACTACTATCTTTCTATCGGACAAATGAAAGCCTTTCTCAAAGAGGCAACATAAACTTGTTTGTGACATATAACATTCATGGAAAATCAAGAAAAAGTGTTTTCAAATAATCTTAGTTGTGAAGATATGAGGATGCAATATAAGCTGACCAAACTACCTATTGTAAAAAATATTGAAATTGGGATATTTTAGTTTTGGGTAAATCAAGGTATATATCAATACTAGTAGTAGCTAACCCCAAGTAGAAGATGTGCCCACAATGGGATATAACTTGTATTTTATACCAACTTGGCTGGTATGTCGGTTTCCACAAATTCCCTTTCAAAATATACAAAACTTATAATCTCTTTCATTAGGTAAACACGAGCAATCACTTTGAGGCTATTGTTATTATTTATTTATACACAAATTATACACAAGATGCTAGGATAGCTAATATGTTTGCAAAAGCCAATGTCTTGAATTGATAGATTGCCGAATTCCAGTAATACCTACAGGTACCTTACTTGACTTCAGAGCATAATATTCGATATTTTTAACATTTTCTCCCTAAAAAGTGTAAACTTTGTTTTTATTACCCTGCATGACATTTTAACTTGACAGACAAATCAATAGAATATGCCGTGCTGGCAAAACCAAAGTTAGCCATATTTACTGTTTTATATTAAGTGCTCATAATTGAGGAACCAGACTAGACTTCTCTGATTGTGAAAAGACCATTCCCCTAACAGACCCTTTTGCTTACTATACTATACTACCCCACAATGAGTTACTACTATTAACTTTCTCCCTGCCACCAAACTAGATTGCCCTTGTTAATGAAAAAAGCTACTATCTTTCTTCTAATAATTACAATGACAAACAAAAAGCATTGATAGAAATCATTCATAATCACAGATTACCAAGTATAAGGAAACCCACGTGAACAGTCCTACATCAAGTGTCATCATGAATTAACCCAATAAAGAAAAAAACAAAATTTTAAAAGGTAAATCATTCATCATTCATTAACAAACAATAAGAATATTGAAATGGGCCATGAAAATAAAAAAGCATACCTAGCTGAAAGGTGTTTGACGAAAAAGCAGGAAGTGGCAAGAGGTGCAAAATTTGATAATCAACAAGAAGGACCAAGTCCAACACTCCTACACTCCTCGCTTTCCGTCTGTTGTTGATGAGTGCGTGGCTGTGCTTGCTTCTGTTGTGGTGGGAGTAATAGCTGAGCCTGAAGTGGAAGATGATGATGATGATGATGATGAAGGTTATGAGATTCTCCTCCTTGTCCTTGTTGTGCTTGTTGCATGTGATGATAAGTGTTATCAAAAGATCCCAAAGCCAAAGAAGGAGACAATTGATCAGCAGCAACACCAACAGCAGAAACTGGGGACACTTGGTTGAACCCACCACCAGCAGAAGAATTAGAAACTGAATCCACATCAAACCCACCACTAAACCTCAAAAACTCTTGCTGTTGCTGCTGTTGTTGATTCTCAAAAGTCCTAAAAATCTCTTGTTGCTCTCTAGCAGCAACAGCAGCAGCTAGTTGTTGAGCTTCCAAGATCTGATGCTGAGCCGCAGCAGGCGTCTGCTGCGGGTCACGAATCACCATCTGTGCACCCGCGGTTACCGCGGGTACACCACCATTATAAGGGTAAAGAGAATTACCAAAAGGGTTATTATGCTGCTGCTGTTGCTGAAGAATCGTTGTGGGAATACCTTGAAGAGCTTGAGGACCAATATAAGTAGCAAGTTCCTTCTTAGCATTATTAAGTTCACCTTGAATAGCTCTTAGCTTATGCTGAAGAAGTGAAATAAGACCAACACAACCATAAACCGGATCCCTCAGCCGCGCCTCGGCCTCATAAGCCAACGACTTAACTGCGTCATCACGCTGCGTCGCGTTAAGCTCGTTTAACAGCTTTGCCACGTTACTAGCTCCAAAAACTTTGTGTACATATGCAAATCTTTGAGGATTATCCGGTGGAAAATACGGTGCAAAAACACACTCTTGAGTGCATTTTCGCCGGAGAAACTTACACGCAGCACACGGTGAATTTGATGATGACGACATCTCTTTCCGATCTCGAATTAATTTTTTCTTCTCTCTTCCTTTCTCTCTCACTCACCAACGTTACTTCTGAAAGTTAATTAAATCATCAAAATGAGATTATATAATATTAAATGAAATACCTAATAAAAAAATTAGTACTAACAGTGATCTAATCTAAATAGTATCTAGCTTTCACAATATCAGAATTGAATTTCAATTTTCTACACAAACAAACACGAGACGAGAGAGTCAAATGAAGATAATAATGATTAATTTTGTAGTAGTAATAGCTGTAAATAAATTAATAATAAAAAGGCATGGAAATTGAGGAATGAAATTGATGATTGATTCAACGAAGCTTCATCACGTACGTACAGATTCGTGATCGTGAAATTAAAAAATTCAACGATGAAATTATTAAATTAATCTAGGTCATTAAAAGCGTGATCTCTTTAATCCTCTTTTGACACGAAATTAACCGACATGAAACAAAAAAAAAAAAAAACTAGTCAACAAAAAACTCTGATAATAATTAACACATTTCAAATCACGCTACGACAAAAAAAAAATCAAAACAAAATAAAAAAAAAATCAAGAAAAACGAAACAAGATGTGAAAAGTGAAAATAATGAAGAAAGTTGCACCGATAGATCTGAAAATGACGTAGTTAGCGTGCAAGTGAAGTTTGAAAAGACGAAAAAACGAATCGTAGGGTTTCGGCGGAGAATGGAAGTTGTTAGATCCATCAGTGACAAACTCAAAATCGAAATATTCGTTTGATCGATATGAGTCTATATATATATAAACAAATGAATATATATCTATAGAGAGAGCAAGAAGAGAGAGCTTACAGTGAGGTGTGAAAGAATCGGCATGAGAAAGAATTTTCACAGCATGTGATTTGTTTGAGAAAATGCAAAAGAAAGAGTTGAAGGAGATGGAATGTTATATAGAGAAAGAGTGAGAGAGAGAGAGAGAAGAGAAATAGAATTTTTTTTTTTTCTTTCTTAGTTTCTTGAGTACACTGCCACAAGAGCAAGCAAAAACACCTTTCATGGACCAGCCAATACTTAATTTCCTTTTTCTTCATTAAAATCTATCTTTATATATTTAAATCACATTAAATCACTTTATTATTAATTATTTTACCTTCCTTAACTATCATTCTTGTTATTTATAGTCATTCATCAGTGTCATTTTCTTAACTGTCTTCTCTTTTTTGGGAATTTATTTATTTATTTATTATATTTTCAGATTTTATATGTTTGGCAAATTTTAGTTAAGAATAGATCATGTGTTATTTACTCTCATGATTACATGGACCAAACTTATAATAAACAAAATAAACTACTTCCTTGCCCTTTCCCCTCTGCTAAATCCAAAATCCAATCATCAAGTTTTCTTTATCTAAATACATGGCAGATAGCAGATATGATATCATGATTTCAACCTTTTTGTATATTACTCATCGAATTTTAAATTTCCACATTTAATTAAGCACTAAAATGGTATAAGTGTATATGCATTGAATTTGTGACTTCAATGCATTTGACATTACTAAAACTGTATTTTTTTCAACTAGTTGATTACTAGTGATTTATAGAAGATAGTGCAACCTGAGTATTAAAATTAGAAGTTTGAAATCCCCAAAAACTTGAAATGGACATGTGCATTAAATAAAATAATGGTTAATAGATGGTATTTTTATCATCCTTAAAAATATGATATTTTTATTAATTCATCCTCTATTTTTTTTTTATTTCATTCATCTTCGCTTTTAAAATGAGTGTCGTTAAATGTTTCTACACACTTATTAAGAAATAAAATAAGTTGTCAAAATATATGACGTATTTATTAAACTAACATTATTTGCTATTGTTTCGTTTTTCATGCGTGCAGATATTGTTTCGTTTTTCATGTGTGCATGTACTTTAAAATATGGTTTAGCCCTTTAATTTAATTTCAAGTAATATTTTCATCTTTTATCATTTTCATTTGATTTTTATCCTTTTATTCACTTTTATATGAATTTTTAAGTTTCAAATCTATAATTTTATTTTGTTATGATTTTTCAATCTTCAGATATATATAGTCATCCATCTATGCTTTCATATAAATCTTGGCTAGAATTTTATTTTCTTATGAACTTTCAATTTTCAAATATACGGTCTTCCATCTATTCTTTCATATAAATCTTAAATTTAAAGTTTATAAATTCATATGAAATTAATCCAAAAATATAAAATTGCAATGAAAACAAGATAAATGACTAAACTCTTCCTTAAAATTAAGTTAAAAGATTTCCGATGATTTTTTTGGCTCGATATTAAAATCTAATAACTAATGGTTAAAAAATGTTTGAATAAAATGTAAAAAAGTGAAGGACAACTTTTTGATATAGTAAAAAAAGGTGTGAATGAAGGTTGGAGAGTTAAGTTAGTTCAGGCTTTTGCTGCGAAACGCAATGATGAATGTATTTTCTCTCTTTATGCACTGAAAACTGCAGCATACGTCCGTGTACCGTGCGCGTCAACACTATTCTTTGTCGCCGCTCACTCTCCACTTCTTCCCCAACACTTGTCTTTTCTGTCACACATTCACCTAAGAGGGCATTTTCGTAAATACCTCTTGCTAGTAGTACTAAGGTTAATCTTCAACCTGGCCTGCGTACATCCTGAACAAAAAATAGATGTTTTCATAGTTGGAAATAAAATAAGTGAAAATTATAAATGATTGATGAAATTTAAGCAAAACAATTTACTTTTTGTAGTTTTAATATGTCAAGATATAATTTATATTTTAGATTTCTTAACAAATGTCCAAGAAATCTGTTAACCAATCTGTCAACCTTTTTTAAAATAAATAAAGAAAAATGTTAACAAATGTCTTCAAATATTTTTTAAAACCTTTAAATAGTAACTTTATAATGAAATAATTTCTCATTTTAAATCTTTAAAATGTGTCCAACTCATTAACATGAGCCATAAATAAAAGAGTCATGTTAACTGATGCTCTGGAAGCACGTGAAAAAGGAAGCTATTACAAAAAAGAAAACATTTTTAACTTTTTATAGATTGATTACACAATTTTCAATGTGATAACAGTTACTCCCTCTGTCCTATATTAGATGACCTAGTTGACTCCGACACACGTACCAATGCATTTGTTTTATCTTTGATATCTTCAATTCTACTAAAAAAAATTACGAAAATTTAATATTTTAAAAATATTCATCGAGACGAATCCATCATTTTATGTGATATTATTTATCTTTGTAAATTAATAGAAAAATGTGGTCAAAGTATGTTAAGTCAATAATGTATAAGGTCATGTTAATTTGTGCCCTAAAGACACATGTTAAGGAAACCAAAAATAGCAACTTTGCATTGGAAATCATGATATTTTAACTTTTAAAAAGTCAAATGCACGACATTTGATAAGTATATTTCTATAATGAGTTTGTTAACATGTGTCCTTGAGAGCACAAGTTAACATTTACCTAATGTATATTGTCAAATAGATCACCTATCAAGGAACGGAGAGAGTATTTATTTTTCTTTTTTCATATCTTTAATTAGTGTTATAGAGGCACCGGTTAACCTTTCTCTTGCAGCTTCGAGGTGTGTAACCTGCTATTCCCGGTCAAAGTGTGTACTGAGTCTGAGATAGCCCAAAAAAGAAGAGTGGTTCTTTCTTCTCCCTTCTCCTCCGTTCTTGACTAGAGTGAGCTCCTACTACTGACGACTATACTGAGCACATGCAATGTAGCTTTGATTGACATGTTACCAGCTTTTGATGATTCATTCACTTTTTTGAAGTGACTAAACCTTAAGCCATCCCCCCGCAAATGACTGTTCCGTTCCACATCTTGCCTTCCGCTTCAGTCGTCACTGCTCACTATTTTTCCTTCTTTTGACCCAACAAAACTAACTCATCAAACTTTTTTTTTTTTATTATTTAATTCTCTGATTCATTCAAGTATATAGAAAACTTCGTAAATAAAAAAGGAAAAGGTGTGATAAATAACTATTGAGTATTAGGCCTCTAAAAAAACTATTGAGTATTAGGTTACTTTATTTTAAAAATATTGACTTTAAAATTAATCGTAAAAATAATGCTTTTAAGTTTGAACCACTTCAATATGCCATGCAGATGTGGCCTATAAAATTTTGATTTCTCTGAACCAGTCAATTGCCCTAGGGTATGATACTCATCCTTTTGTATAAAGCATCAAACATTTATTAGTTTTTTTTAATAAGCTAAATTAGCCCACTTAAATTAGTCTTGGGGAGAATCGAACTGAGACCTTGAGGAATAACACACTCCCAGGTCCTAAGTCAATACCACTAAGAAACATCGTCACGAGAAGTCTTATTGATTGAAACTAGTGTGAAACATTACATAACATATTATTGAATTATAGAGTTCGAGTATATGTAGTAATGTTTCACAACGACGGTGAATAAGTCTAAGGTGTTGAGATCTTCTTCATTTATAAAAATAAATGGAGATTGTTATTAGAAAAGCGATAGACACAAAAAATAGATGTTAGATCATATTATTAAATTGGTCCCATCATTAGTAATTATTTTCAAGAATTGTTGTGTCTTTATCTTCCCAAATAGAGAAAATAGAAAAGAGTTTAAATGAAGGGGATCTTAACTCAAGTTTAAGTATCTGAATTATAAGAGAGGTGGTGATATTTTTAGTGTCATAAAGTTTTAGATGAAGATTTAACGTCTCTTTCTCTTATAGTTCCATAACATTATAACTTATTGTTATCGTCAATCTTTCCCAAATGTCCCTCACATTTTTTTAACTTGTTATATTTATATATTTCATTTGATTTTCCATTAAAAAAAAAGGTTGGTGAAGGTCATGCTCAAAGTATGCAATCATACAAAACCATGTTATTTTAGGGGAACCAATAATATTTTTTTTACATAATCAAACAGTTTATATTATTATACTCCCTCTGTCTCTATATGTAAGCATCATTTGCCTCTAATAAAAGGGTGCTTACATATAGGGACGAAGGGAGTAAATTTTAAACGTCAAAAAGAATAAGGGGATCATTTTTAAACGGGAAATGTTAACGAGTGCCTCCGGGCACTCTTTAAGCACTTTAAATGGTAAGTTTTTAAAGAAAAGTTGTGTATTGAATGCATTGAAAATTGTAATAGTTGACTTTTTAAAAGAATAATTCTTAAATTTAGAATGCTTAAAGAGTGCACCGAGAGCAATCATTAACGAGACCCTTTTTAAAAACTATGAGACCAAAATCCCAATCCCAATGCTCAATTTTTTGTTGGTTTTTTTAAGAAAAAATTGGAAAATGAGAAATTTGATTAATAATGATTAATGATTATATTACAATTTTTGGACTCTCCATTTAACAATGACGGTCGTTTCAGATAAAAATATTTGTTAAAAAAAAAATCATTTTTGATTTATGATGTAGAATCAATTTTTTTGTCAATTATGTCCTCTAATTATTATCAGACCCTACTCCCAAAACACTATCTTTTACTTCATACTAGACTCTAATCCGTGCGATGCACGGGTTTTTGTAGAGTTACATATATAAAATATCAAATTGACTATATTATTAATCCTAGAGTTACATGTAAACTCAGAAACAATCAAACTAAGTGACAATTAAGAGTGATCAACATGCACAATCTCAAAGAAGCAAATTAACAACATTTAGTTTGCATCAACAAAAAT